>OKCX01000048.1_pt1 | contig 63834 bp, 62 predicted proteins | sample 1614161 | NCBI WGS metagenome assembly OKCX01 (sample SAMN04436910, study PRJEB24849) | human gut metagenome | biome: human gut; feature: NICU; material: stool | host: Homo sapiens | place: USA: Saint Louis, MO | collected 2012-05-24 | reverse complement strand
TTGTAGTTGTAAGGCCGTGCTTCCGAAAGGAATGCGCGGCTTATTTTCGTTTATGCATTAGCATATACACCCAATCATTCAAGATGCATCAAGGCGGCAAGGGAGTAAGTCCCCGGAGCTTACTGAAGTAAGCGACAGGGGTGAACGAGCGAAGCCAACGCAGAGGCAGTTTGAAGGGGAAGTGTATAAAACGGGGCATATGGCTGGACGAATTCCACGAGTATTTATCAATGACCTGCTGGCGCGCACCGATATCGTCGATCTGATCGACGCGCGGGTGAAGCTGAAAAAGCAGGGCAAGAATTATCACGCGTGCTGTCCGTTCCATAACGAAAAAACCCCCTCTTTCACCGTCAACGGTGAAAAACAGTTTTACCACTGCTTTGGCTGCGGTGCGCACGGCAACGCTATCGACTTCCTGATGAACTACGACAAGCTCGAGTTCGTGGAAACCGTCGAAGAGCTGGCTGCTATGCATAATCTTGAAGTGCCGTATGAAGCCGGAACGGGCCTGAGTCAGATAGAGCGCCATCAGCGGCAAAATCTCTATCAGCTAATGGAAGGGTTAAATGACTTTTATCAGCAATCCTTCACCCAACCTAATGCCGAACCTGCGCGCCAGTACCTGGAGCAACGCGGCCTGAGTGCCGAAGTTGTCCAGCAGTTTGCTATTGGTTTTGCGCCGCCAGGCTGGGATAACGCATTAAAACGTTTCGGCGGTAATGTCGACAACAGGAAACTGCTGCTCGATGCCGGAATGCTGGTCAATAATGACCAGGGAAGAACTTACGACCGTTTCCGCAATCGCGTGATGTTTCCGATTCGCGACAAACGAGGCCGGGTGATTGGATTTGGTGGTCGCGTACTGGGTAACGATACGCCGAAATACCTCAACTCCCCGGAGACCGATATTTTCCATAAGGGCCGCCAGCTTTACGGCCTTTATGAAGCGCAGCAGCACCAGGCAGAACCACCGCGGTTGCTGGTTGTCGAAGGGTATATGGATGTCGTCGCTCTGGCGCAGTACGGTATTAACTATGCCGTTGCATCGCTGGGTACATCGACCACGGCCGACCACATGCATATATTATTCCGTGCGACGAACAACGTAATTTGCTGTTACGACGGCGACCGCGCCGGTCGAGATGCCGCATGGCGTGCGCTGGAAACGGCAATGCCGTACATGACCGATGGTCGTCAGCTACGCTTTATGTTCCTGCCCGATGGTGAAGATCCGGATACGCTGGTACGTAAAGAGGGTAAAGAGGCTTTTGAAGCACGGATGGAGCAGGCTCAGCCGCTCTCCATGTTTTTATTTAACAGTCTCTTACCGCAGGTCGATCTGAGTTCGCCGGATGGCAGTACGCAGCTGGCCGCACTAGCGCTGCCGCTCATTAGCCAGGTGCCTGGCGATGCGCATCGTATTCAGCTGCGCCAGATGCTGGGCCTGAAGCTGGGCATTTTTGATGATACCCAGCTTGATCGTTTAATGCCGAAACAGGCAGAAAGTGGCGTCGTACGCCCGGCTCAGCAGATAAAACAGACGCCTATGCGTATACTTATAGGACTGCTGGTGCAGAATCCCAATCTGGCGCCGCTGGTGCCCCCTTTGCAGGGGCTGGCGCAGAGCAAATTACCGGGACTCAGCCTCTTCTCCGAGCTGGTGAACCTCTGTGTTGCGCAGCCGGGCCTGACCACGGGGCAGCTATTAGAGAACTATCGCGGGACTAGTGAATACTCAACACTTGAAAAACTCTCAGCCTGGAACGATATAAGGGATGAGAATGTTGAAAAAATGTTCACCGACACGCTAAACCGAATTTTTGATGCAATGCTTGAACAGCGGCAAGAAGAGTTGATAGCTCGCGACCGCACTCACGGTTTAAGCAGTGAAGAACGCCGGGAGTTCTGGGAAATCAGACAAGCCCTGGAAAAAAAATGAATTTAACGGCTTAAGTGCCGAATATCGTTCGGGAAGACCCCGACAGCCGCGCGAGGCGCAGCGGCAAAAATATAAGTACGCCCTCGCTTTAAATGTTGGCAGTTCATCTGCTTACACCAATCAAACGAATTAAGTGTGGATACCGTCTTATGGAGCAAAACCCGCAGTCACAGCTGAAGCTTCTTGTCCAACGTGGTAAGGAGCAAGGCTATCTGACCTATGCCGAGGTCAATGACCATCTGCCGGAAGATATCGTCGACTCCGATCAGATCGAAGACATCATCCAAATGATCAACGACATGGGCATTCAGGTGATGGAAGAAGCACCGGATGCCGATGATCTTTTGCTTGCTGAAACTAACAACAATACTGACGAAGATGCGGAAGAAGCTGCGGCGCAGGTTCTCTCCAGCGTTGAGTCTGAAATCGGACGCACAACCGACCCGGTGCGCATGTACATGCGTGAAATGGGTACCGTCGAGCTGCTGACGCGCGAAGGCGAAATCGACATCGCTAAACGTATCGAAGACGGTATTAACCAGGTGCAGTGCTCGGTTGCTGAATACCCGGAAGCCATCACCTATCTGCTGGAGCAGTACGATCGCGTTGAGGCGGAAGAGGCGCGTCTGTCCGATCTGATCACCGGTTTTGTTGACCCGAACGCCGAAGAAGACATGGCGCCAACGGCGACGCACGTCGGTTCTGAACTCTCTCAGGAAGAGATGGATGACGACGAAGACGAAGATGAAGAAGAAGACGACGACAGCAGCGATGATGACAACAGCATCGATCCTGAGCTGGCGCGCGAGAAATTCGCCGAGCTGCGCACGCAGTACGAACTGACCCGCGATACCATCAAAGCGAAAGGTCGTAGCCACGCCGCAGCGCAGGAAGAGATTCTCAAGCTGTCTGAAGTGTTCAAACAGTTCCGCCTGGTGCCGAAGCAGTTCGATTACCTGGTTAACAGCATGCGCATCATGATGGATCGCGTTCGTACTCAAGAACGTATCATCATGAAGCTGTGCGTTGAGCAGTGCAAAATGCCGAAGAAAAACTTCATCACTCTGTTTACCGGCAACGAAACCAGCGAAACCTGGTTCAATGCGGCCATCGCGATGAATAAGCCGTGGTCAGAAAAGCTGCTTGACGTGAAAGAAGACGTTCAGCGCGGCCTGATGAAACTGCAGCAGATTGAACAAGAGACCGGCCTGACCATTGAGCAGGTAAAAGATATCAACCGTCGCATGTCCATCGGTGAAGCGAAAGCGCGCCGCGCGAAGAAAGAGATGGTTGAAGCGAACCTGCGTCTGGTTATCTCGATCGCCAAGAAATACACCAACCGCGGTCTGCAGTTCCTCGATCTGATCCAGGAAGGTAACATCGGTCTGATGAAAGCGGTAGATAAGTTTGAATACCGTCGCGGCTACAAGTTCTCCACCTACGCAACCTGGTGGATCCGTCAGGCGATCACCCGCTCTATCGCAGACCAGGCGCGCACCATCCGTATTCCGGTGCATATGATTGAGACTATCAACAAGCTCAACCGTATTTCCCGCCAGATGCTGCAGGAGATGGGCCGCGAACCGACGCCGGAAGAGCTGGCCGAGCGTATGCTGATGCCGGAAGATAAAATCCGTAAGGTGCTGAAAATCGCCAAAGAGCCGATCTCCATGGAAACGCCGATTGGCGACGATGAAGATTCGCATCTGGGAGATTTCATCGAGGATAACACCCTCGAGCTGCCGCTGGACTCTGCCACCACTGAGAGCCTGCGCGCCGCCACCCATGACGTTCTGGCTGGCCTGACCGCCCGTGAAGCAAAAGTCCTGCGTATGCGCTTTGGTATTGACATGAATACCGATCACACGCTGGAAGAAGTGGGTAAACAGTTCGACGTAACCCGCGAACGTATCCGTCAGATCGAAGCGAAGGCGCTGCGTAAACTGCGCCATCCGAGCCGTTCTGAAGTGCTGCGTAGCTTCCTCGACGATTAATCATCGCCGCTTAGCGCAAAAAAGCCAGTCAACTGACTGGCTTTTTTTATGGCTAATCGCAAATCATTCCTTTAATAAATATTAATACCTGCATCCAGAAATTATCAATATATATCCGGGTCATATTCTTATTATTTAATACCATAAAGCCAAACAGCTGGACTCATAGTTTTATATTTGTACTATTGGTTCATGAATCGCACTTAATGGACAACGCGAATCTAAATAATAGGGATATTCAATGAATAGCAAACGAAAGATTCAGCTGGCTGATTTTAATAGAACGGTTATTCTGGCCACCGCCAATACGTTATTTCTTAACCGTGGTATAGAAGGAACGACCATGGATGAGATTGCGCACGAAGCCGGATTCAGTAAAACCACGCTTTATACCTACTTTGACAGTAAACAGGATATTGTCGATCACCTTATTCTCGATGGAATGGAGCGCTTTCACCAGGAGGTGGTGAAAATAGTCAGCCGGCAGGCCCCCTTCCGCGAGTTTTATCATGAGCTTTGCCAGTCGTTGGTTGCTATCCACGACTCCGGCATCGTCTATTTCCCCGGCATTACCGGGAAAATAGGTTGCTCTGAAAAAGAGATGAAAAATAATAAAGTACTGACTAATATCTATATGCTCGGCGAGGAGATTAATCATATTATCGCCGGAGAAATTTCCCGCGCGGCAGCAAACAAAGAGCTTCAGTTAAATGCTCCAATGGCAGACGTCATGATGCTGTTCTGGCTCTGCCTGACCGGGCTGGTAGAAAAATCAGCAAGCAAAGAAGCCTATATTTTGCGGCTTCTTGAGAAGGACCGAAAATCCTTTCTTAACTTCGCTTTTGACGCTTTATTATTAATGATAGAAAAAGGCGCGAGTCGATGATAAAGAAAATATTTCTGTCCTTACTAATAGGTATGATAGTGGTTTGCGCCTGTGCCTATCATAAAGCGAAGCCCCTGCGCCTGACCAAAGATCTTTCACTACCATTTGCGCTGCCAACCGAACAGCGCCATATAGTGTATTACGCCTCGCTGGCGCCAAATGCGCATAATACTCAGCCCTGGCAGATTCGCTATAACCCGGACGCACGGCGATTCACCCTGGCGTTTGACCGCAGTAAAGCCCTCCCGCATATCGACCCGGCGGGGCGAGAAGCCAGTATTTCTCTGGGCGCGTTCCTGGAGAACTTCCGCCAGGCAGCCGCCGCATTTGGCATGCGGGCGGAAATAGACATTTTACCGGCGATGGCGCGCAATGGTGATGTTGCCCGCATGACGTTAAGCCCCCTCCACCGCGCCTCTTCTCTCAAACAGCCCGCCGTGCTGAAGTTAATTGAGCGCCGGCACACCGACAAACGTCCGTTTCAGGATATTGCCCTTGCGCCCCGCGATCTCGCTGCCCTGCTCAAACAGCACCAGCCGTATTTAAATTATTATCCACGCGGCAGCGCCGGGTTTAATAAGCTTGAGAGTTTTGCCATCCAGGCAGCAAAGGCTCAGGCGCTCGATGCGGCCAAAAGAGCGGAGTTCGCTCACTGGCTGCGCTTTTCCAACGAAGAGGCCCGCCGGTTGAAAGACGGCCTGCCCGCAGAACAGTTAGGCATCACCGGGATAAAAAAACTGCTCTATTACTCATTTTTCGATCGGCAAAAAGCCCAGGGAGAAGCCTTCGCCGCGGAAAGCATCAGTAAAACGGCCAGCAGCGTAGCGCAAAGCGCCGGATTTTTTATCATCGGCGGAGAAGAAACCTTTCCGCTGATGATGCGCAGCGGCATGAATCTGCAGGCCTTCTGGCTGGATGCCGTCCGCTACGGCATCTCTGTTCAGCCGGTGAGCCAGATGCTGGAGGATAAAGCGTTCCGTAAACAGCTGGCGGAAACCTTAGGCTTAAGCCAGCCGCCGCAAATGATCCTTCGCGCAGGCTACGTTGACGACTATGGCGAAAATAATAGAATTCGCCGTCCTATCGGCGAATTTACCCGCCTGGAACCGCCCGGGGCGAATTAAAGCCCTCGCGTTGCCAGCGCCTCGTCAAGCTCCCGGTAGGCCTCCACCAGCTTATCCAGCGTCGCCCGGTTGAGCCCGCTGGGATTTGGCAACACCCATACTTCCGTCGCGCCTATGGTCACCTGCTGTTTGCCCCATTTTACGCCGCGTACCTGAAACGCTTTCTCGAAAGCCTGTTTACCGAGGATCGCCAGCGCGCGCGGCTGATACTCTTCCATTTTCCTCACCAGCTCTCTTCCGCCATCGCGGAGCTCCAGCAGCGCGACCTCGCTGGCCTGTACCGTCGGGCGCTCGACTAGCATGGTAATCCCGCAGCGGGTATCCAGCAGCTGCAGCTCCTCTTCGGGTTTCAGAAGACGGTCGGTAAACCCGGCCTGATGAATCACCTTCCAGAAGCGATTTCCCGGATGGGCGAAATGAAAACCGGTATGGGCGGAAGACTTCCCCGGATTGATACCGCAAAAGACCACCCGCAGGTCCGGCGCCAGAATATCGTTGATCATGTTTTCCCCAGCTCAATACCTAAAAGGTAATTATAAAGGATTGAAAATGCGTTGTTTATAAAAACAGCAGGCGTGCGTTTTAGGCTGGATTGCGGGCAACAGTTACTTTATAATCCTTCGCCACGGCCCCTTAGCTCAGTGGTTAGAGCAGGCGACTCATAATCGCTTGGTCGCTGGTTCAAGTCCAGCAGGGGCCACCAGACACAGCAAGGGCTGGCGAGAAATCGCTGGCCCTTTTGCTTTTATCGGGGATATGCCGGGGATATTTCAGAAAGGTAATCATAGTTATTTATGGTTATTTTATGACCTAACATCTTCCAAGCTTAGCCCGAGGGCGTCACAGTGAAGCGTGGGTGCTCGGGATTAGGATCGGTATTGCCAACGAACCCTATACCTCCAGAAGTGTCTGGAGGGGCGATGCCGTCACTTTTAGCTTTTCGCTCAGACGCCAACTGCTCCGCAATGTCACGCCACTGGTATTTGTGCTGATGACCCCAACAGTAACGACAGTTAACGCGCCGGTATTGCGCTATCTCGTTTGGGTCAGCGTTAATGATCGCGGTCAACTGCCCGATAACGTCGTCCAGCTCTGCCGCATAGAGTTTTTGACGCTCATTACGCAGGTGATGGACATAACGAGAAACCCTGGCATTTCTAAGCATCCTAGAAGCATTAGAATAGCCTGATTAACCGATACATTCCGATACAAGCGTCGTGCTGCAGCCGCTGCTGTTTCACCCTTGCTTTTGTAGCCAGCCCTTTTATATGCGGCTGTCTTATCCATGTCGATAAGGTACTCGTTAACGAACCTGGCCTGCATGTCTGTAAGCCCGTATTCATCAGGGTTTAGCGTCCATTCGTCATTAGTGCTTTCATTTGTTTGCCGAGTGAAATCAATTTGATTTTCAATTTTCTGAGTTGGCTTTTTTGGCTTGGTACGCAGGTTTACACTTTCCACTTTTTGCGTACCGCTTTTGCGTACCTGCGTACCGGCCTTGCGTACCCAGCCAAACTTCTTCGCTCTCTTCCTGATAGCCCCTTCAGTTACGCCGTATTGCTCGCCTATATCACGGAGAACAAGGACTCCGGCCCAGTATGCCGACTCGATGGCCTCCCAGTCCGGTGTTGCCATAATATGACCCTCGCCTCAACATTATCGAAGCCCCTCACTGAAAGCTTTTGTAATGCCGCGTCAGTCCTTAACGTCTTGGCAGCGGCTTTTTCCATTCGAACGTGGGAGACCTGATCTTCTGAATAAACCTCTTCCGGTTCACTGCACGGCTGACAATCATGCGTTCCAGTTCGCGGGCATCAAACGGTGATACCGTACCGCCGTCTACTCTGATACTGGCTGCGACAATTTCTGCAAGGTATTCAGGTTTCATCAACTTTCTCCCGATAAGGCTATTTGCTCTGGCTGGCGTAATGAAGCCCTGCACACCGCCGACAGCACAGTGATTCATTGTGAAGATACAGGGAGGCTTTCCGTCCCCCGCAATCCGGACAAACATACCACCATCGGGCGCCACCATATCGTGGGCTGGTGGTCGTTAGCGTTACAGCGATGCGATGACCGTGCGGCAGCACTGCCACCAGCGTACCATCTGAAAGACGTAAGCTAATACCATCGACTGGTTGTAACGCTCTGTCCGTTTCGCTGGCTCCAATCTCCGATAAGGTTGATGCACCAATTCTGGCCACATCGCTGGTATATTCGCGCGTTCGCTTCCTGCCCGCTTTGCTGGCTCGCTGTTTCTCCAGCCATGCCCGATAGCCTTCGCGCTGACGTTTACGGCCCGCCCTGGTCTTTGCCCCGGTACTTTTTCCGCCGTGCAGCTTACAACGGCCATTGCGGTATATCGTGGTCATTTTGCACGGTGTACCCGCGCGGGTTGTCGCACCACAAGGAACAGCGCGTAAATGTTCAGGGTACGGCAGCCAGTCATTACCCTGCTCACGGAGCTCGCGCCGCAACTGGCAAAAATCATCGCGATCTTTACGCAGCGTCAGCAGCCTCTGCCTCAGCTCTTTATCCACAATCCCCCCCTAAAATGAATAAATCTGTATACCTCATGGGGTAAGTCCGCCAGCGCAATTATCAGCTTCCCCGCCTGGAACCTTATCAATTCTTAGCATCTCAAGGGGTAGGGCATTCTGCGCAGTTTACAGTATTCACCGGTATTGGACGCATTGCTGACCATGGAAAAAATAGCCTAAAGAAAAGGGACATAGCCAGACAAGAATCTTAAGAAGCGCAGTCGACTGGTCAGAAAATCGGGAAATGGATTTCCGAAATTATTAGGAAATCTTAGGAGGTAAGGTTGACACTTTTCCCCAAATACCAGGCATTTCTAAGCATCGAGTTGACACTTTCGCGATGAGGTTAAATCGCATAAACCCAGTAACGGCAGTGCTTGCAGCAATATTCGCTGAGGAAACTGTAAAGCTATCGGTTTCGTTTTTGACGGTTTCTCGATAAAAGTGTCAACCTGCCGAGTTTCGTTTCTTCGGCTCCGGTTGACACTTTACAGTTATCACTTCTTCCAAAGAGACAGAGCCTTTATCCCTTCGGGGCTCCAATCGGCTATCTCATCAGGGTATTCGAAAGCGGTGTAGTAAAGCTCGCGCCTTAGCGTCAGCAGTAGTTGTGCTGCATTCTCCTTGAGCTCATAGCGCTGGAAGTAAAATTCCGCATCCTGTGTATCAAGGAAAATACCTCCCTCTTCGAGAAACTCAACATCATATCCCAACTCATCAGCCGCGGCAGAAACAGCTTCTATTAGGTCATCATCGTTATCTGGGGCAGGGAATTTATCATCCCCCGATTTTATTTCATTCCAGCATTCTGACCAGGTTAGCTCCCGTGTTCGATGCGGCCAAAAAGAAGGTGCTGTAGTTTGAGCCTCATTTTTAGGGGATGAGTGCTGTTGCTGCTGGCGTTCAGTCGCTTTTACATCGATTTTCGTGTCAGAGACCACGACTTCACCTTTCGCCACCCAGTCATATACCGTCTGGCGGCTTACCCCGCGATGACGCGCATACTCGGCTTTACTCATTAACATAGATATCTCCATAAGCCCGCTGGTGGCAGGCAATGCCAGCCAAAGGAAATCACTTACTGCGGTGCGCCGGTGCTGTCGTTGCCATGCTCAACCCCTCCGTGCGTGTGCGTCATCAGGCTCTTACCGGCGGCAGTCACGTCTTTGGTTACGGTAACAGGGCCCAGAATCGTTGCCGTGCCGCCGCTATCGCCCATTCCCTGCGACAGGTTGCCGTTGATCGTCACGTTGCCGTTAAGGATGATTTCAGGTGAGGTTATTTCCGTTCCGCTATCGGCGCTGGCTGTCAACTTACCCGGAGTTTTAACGGTGACGTCATGCCCTGCGGCCAGCTCAATGAATGCGGCGCCGTCATCGGTACGCAACTGCGCAGCCGTGGTGCTGATACCGCTGATTTTCTTCGCCTGCGACTGCGGGCCGGGAATAACAAACGCATCCGATAAATCATGACTGCGCCAGTCCACCAGCTCCTGTGTCCCGCCGTTCTGCCACCAGAAGTCGATACAGCGGTCGGAGAACACAACCAGGCATTCATCACCTTCAGCCAGCGGGAAGGTCAGCGTAACGCCGCCACCGCGAGGAAAGACCACCGGCAGGTCCACCAGCAGCGGGAAATCCATAGACTCCGTTTTGCCGATATCTTCGTACGGTACCGGCTTGCTCGATTTGCTGCAAAGCGACACAGCGCAGGTCACCGTATCCGGGTCAAATGACAGGATTACGCCGGGTAATGCTGTCCTGGCGTTCGCGACGGATTTGTCCTTCACGCGATCCAGTGTTTCCTGAAGTTCAGCAGGTCTGATATTCGCCATCTTTTGCCCCTTAGCCCTGTACGCGCTTACAGTCGAAACTACCGATAATGCGGGGTTCTTCCATAACCCGGCGAATCAGCTCTACGTTCAGAAAGGCTTTGCCGTTCTGCTTAATAAACTCGTAGCCGTACATATTGCCGTCTCTGGCGGGCATCAGGGTCATGTCGGTTTTGATATTATCCCAGTCCCCCTCTCGTTTGAGGAAGGTGATCTTCTGAGTGTTAACCTTTTCTCCGTTAACACGAGTCCAGCCATCGCTTGCAGCATGCAGGCGGAAACCGCCGCAAACTAAATCCGCCTGAGCAAAAGGACTGGCAAACACAATCCCCAATAACGCCAATTTCACTACTAATTTTGTTCCCATCATGAATATACCCTCTGCTGCGCAGCTGCCGAGTAGACATCTGCCGCGCCACGAGCTTCACAGGCCATGTCCATATACCACTCCTGTCCGCGGGTATCACCGCGATAAATGATATAGCGCACCAGATAAACGCCATCTGTTGCGATGCTGGCCGGGTTCTGCCGCTGGGCCAGACCGGTTGTCACCTGGTTGCCGTTGACGGTATCGACGGTAATAGGGCCAGACTGTTTCACCTGCTCGCCTGACAACTGAGCGCGGTAGATGGAGGTTTGATCCAACTGAATAAGGCCATTTAACCGGATGTTCGGATTGATAAGGCATTTCAAGTTCACCCCGCCGCCGATCGTCTGCTGCGGCATGCCCACCAGCCCGGTATCCGAATTCAGGACAACCGCCTTATGCATGGCCATATCAGCGGTGAGCATATCTACCCGGCCATAAGCGAACTGCCAGCGGGCGCCACACTGATTCGCCACGTTATCGAGATATTGCTGAACGGTACCGTGCAGCACGCGTCCCCGCGGGAAAACCGTAGACGGGAATTCCGGTACCGCGCCGCTGACAATGCCGAAAGGCTCAAGCGCACGCATCAGCACGTTATACACGTCTTTCACGGTATAGCCTTTCGCCAGCGTCGTACTGATAAACGCCTTAGAAAACGCTTCCTGACCATCGCACGCCTGAACCTGCACCCAACTGTCGGTTACGTTATCTTTCCCGGTGACGGTAAAACGGATATCTCCGCTGAAAATTACCCCGTAGTTGGCGCCGTTCGTCTGCCCAACCTGAGCCGGATCCACCTCATGAACTTTGCCCACTTCGCTGGCCGGTACAACTGGCGCAATGCCATCGTACCCGGCGATGATTTTCATTTTCGAGAACTCGCGGCCCATAATGCGGTTTGCCGTCTCGCTGGCCACGTTATACACGCGAACGGTCGCCACGCTGGGCCATTTGTTATCGTTCCATTCGATTTCGAACGTCGCTTTAAACTCGCTGAGTACCAGGCCTTTACCTTCGTTATCGGTGAGCACCAGCTCGAAATGCCGCATCCAGTTCTTTGACATGGTTATTCCTCTGTCTCTGCGTAAAGATGACTGTTAATGCCGAGATCAAACTGAGTTGGGTTTTCGCGGGCCGGGTCATCACAGACCACATACAGCGAAAATCCCAGATTGAGGTAAGTGTATTGCGCCAGCAGATCAGCACCAGTGATAAGCGGGATGCCGCCGATTATCAGCGTACCGGCACTGTCCATCAGGTCGAGGAACCAGCAGGCACCCCGCCATAACACACGCATCCGGTATTCGGTGCCGTTCAGGGTTGCGCTGAAGCTCTGGCTGTCGGGGCTTAACGGAATTTCGGTCACACTCATTTAACACCTGCCAGTTTGCTGAGTTTGTAGATTAATGACTCATTGACAGGAACCGGGTTTTTTACGCCCTTGTCCTGGACTGCTGAGGTATTAACGCCGAGCGCCATATCAGCCTTATCGGCTACTGTTATGCTCTGGGTCTGCGTGATAATGACCTCTCGAAGCGTCAGAACGGCACGCAGGACGTTTTCGCTGGTACGGTCAGTGGTGACCTCCAGACTACGGATCAGCATGTTGGTGTACAGCCGCTTGCCCGTCGTGACGTCGAATGGCTCCCGCGAGCGCTGCAGGTCGAGGATTTGCTGATACACCTCTTTCGGGCTCAGCTTCGCTTTGATGCCAAAGCTGGTGGTATCGAATAAATCCAGCAATGACCCGCCGCCGGCGAAACCCACCTCCATGACGACTTCGGACGGCCGGCGGTAGGCATGGTCTGTCATCACCCCCGTACCTGAGCTGGTGACCTTCTCGACGGGATGCTCGGTAATCTCCAGCACATCGCTGTGCTTTTCTGATACCACTACATCCGGCACGATAATCCCGATATTACGGCTATGCTGCTGGAGCAACGTAGAAAGAATATCCATCAGTTGCCACCTGCCAGATCCTGAGTTGCGCGATTGTTTATGGCATTCTGCTTTTCGACTACCAGATTCGCCGCCTCTCGCGGATTATTGACGCCGTGGATATGGATGTTGGTTTCCTGATTCAGCGTTGCCCCACCGCCTGGCATATTGCTGAGAACCTTCGGAATATACTGCCGGGTCTCCCCGGGCATCAGTGCCATGCCGTACTTCTGCACGTTACCGATACCCCAGTTGTAAGACGCCAGCGTTTTATTCAGATCGCCGCCGTTCTTCTGCAGGAGCATCGAGAGGTACCGCGCCGCCGCTTCCGCCGCCTTCATCGGATTAAATACGTCATTACCGCGCAGACCCATATCACGGGCAGTGCCAGGCATGAACTGGAACAATCCCTGTGCGCCAGCACCAGAAACAGCAAACTGATCACCGCCTGATTCTGTCAGGGCGACGCTGCGAAGCAGGCCCGCCGGAAGGTTATACAGCGCTTCCAGCTTACCCATCATCGGCGCCATCCAGCCCAACAGTTGAGCTCCGGCTTTAGTGGCCTGGGGTCGTTTAACCGTTCCGTAGGCGTCATAGGCATTAGTCGCGCCGCCGGTGTCGGTAATGCTATCCCACCATGAGTAAATTCGGTTAAGCGCCTGATTAGCCCCTCCCAGCAAGCCGTCAGTGCTGCCCTGCTTCTGGTTCATGCGATCGACAAGATACTGACCAACGTTTTTTCCTTCCCGTTTCGCCTCCTCCTGAGTCTGGCCGATTTTATCCCAGGCACTGACAGCAGCCATCGCCGCCAGAATGGGCCCGAAACCACGCCCAACCCGGGCAATACCGGAAAGCATTTTCATGGCCCAACTCCCCGCTACAAACGTCGCGAGCAACTCAAAGGCACTTTGCCAGCCGCCTACGCCATCTTTCAGCGCGAGGAGTTTGTCGCGAAGCCACAATATCGCCGCTTTGGCTTTCTCAATGGCGGGCTCCCACTGCTTCCAGTCAATAAGGCTTTTGCCACCTTCTTTGAACGTCTTGTAATCGTCGTACAGCAGCACAAGCGCACCCGCGAGTGCCAGCACCCATGTAATCGGAGAAGCGAGCATGGCGGCGTTCAGCAGTCGCCAGACCACCAGCATACCGCCAAGCGTGCCGATGAGTTTCTTAGAGTCTTCATCAAGCCCTTTCCACCAGTCCCGGATATCACCCGCGGTCTGTATCAGCCGATAGACCACCCGGCCGACGGCCTCCCCCATCCAGAGAATGCCTTTCACAACCGCGTTAATGGTGCGCTCTATTTTCGGGAAGTTATCGAGGATCTGGCGGCGAAGGTTATCAATGGCGCCAGCGAGACCACCCGCGAGGTTAGAGCCGATTTTATCCCGCGCCATACCCGCCATTTCGCCGAACGACCGGAGTGACGTCATAAACCGGTTAGATGCCGCCGCAGCCTGATCAGGATTAAACCCGATGGCCTTTTTCATGGCGTTGTACTGGCCCATGTACTCGCCGATGCCGCGACGCATCGCCAGCAGGGTATTTTCATCCATGCCCAGCATCTGCGCGTACTGGTTTGCACGGTAGTACGGCATGCTGCTGAGGCGCTGGCCGACGCCGGTAAAGATCGTCGCCATATCGCGCATGTTGCCGCTGGCGTCGCGTGTCTGCACGCCCAGACGGTTAAGGAAGCCCTCGGCGCCCGGACTGGTACGGATGAACTGAGCCAAACTTTCGAGAGAGCCGCGTGCGGCGTCCACACTGCCGCCCATCTGGCTGACGGCAAAGCCGATCTGCTTGATGCCCTGCACCGTCGCACCGGTTCGCTGAGAAGCCCAGTACAGGTTATCGAGGCTGCTGGCGACTTTTGCGGTAAACGCCACCACAGACGCAGCGGCCAGCTCTACTTTGGTACCGAGCTCGATTGCCTTGAGTGTCGCGCCGGTAACGATGGCATCAAACTTTCTGGCTCCGGCATCATCCACCTTGAAGCCCAGGCTGATTAAAAAGTCCTTCAAAGTTTCAGCATTCATGCTTTCGCTCCGTCAGACAGAGATTCCAGCGCTTTATCAATCAGCCCGCGGGCAATCTCGTGGATAGTTGGTGCGACGCCCACACTGGACGCCTTGCGGTGCTGTTCGCGAATTTCAGCCAGCGCCTTTATCTGCTCATGGCTGAGTAATACCGGTTTTACATTTACGTTTTGTCTGGACATATGCCACCCCCTGATATTTATACAGTCATTATAATTGCATAAAATGAAATGATCATTACTTATATTGCAAAACATGAAAGAGTAAATTCGATCGTTACCAGAAGGGAAATTGATTGGTTTATGAGCTAATGAAAGAAACTGTGCAGATTTGCACAGTTATTAGAGTGGTCAGGTATTGATAGCGGGGTCGGGGGTATTACCGGCTTTCTATCCCGGCAGGATGTGCAAAGCTTCCTGCACCACCCGCCAGAAATGAAGAGGGGCTACGCATAGTTGCCCCGAACTGCCAGGCAGCAAAGACCAGAAAACCAACCAGGGCAACAATGGACACATTCAGCACCCGGCGTTCAGCATTCAGTAAAACGACAATAGCAACCGACAGCAGGATCAGCGTCACGGGCCAGCAGGAAGCGAGCGCAATGTACGACATCAACAGGTAATCCATTATCATGGTCTCACCTCTTCATTTTGACCAGAACACACAATCATTCGCCGTACAATACTCATCGAATACTGCGCTAATATTGCGACAGACAACCCAACTCAGAATTATTATCAACGCTAAGTTGGGTGAAGCTTCTCAGGGTTGCTTAAGCCACTATGAAGGAGCAGCGGCCAATAAAATCATTTACGATTCTCATCTGCTCACTGGAGCTCGGAGAGAATTTTGTCAGGAGAAACACTGCCAAGGAATGTATGGGCGGACTTATCCAGCACAACCATCGCAGGTGTCACCTCAACGCCAAGCCGATCAGCCAGCGCTGATTGTTTAATCACCAGATTTTTACATTTTTCCGAGCTGTCATTGTCTGGTAAAAAACCGGCCATGGCATTCTGAAGACTTTTCTGGCGATCCGACGCGCACCAGACCCGCCCCATATCTTCGATAACTGAATCCTTGATGGATGCCGGCACCACCGTCAGAAATGACATTGTCAGTCCTGCGTCAGTATATTTTTTGATATTTTTAACGACATAGCTGCAATAAATACATTGGTTATCGACAAAAACTAAGAGCTTGTGCTTTTCTGCACCTGCCTGGAAAGTGATGGGTTCCAGGTCAGGTAAGGAGCGAGAGATATCCTCGTAGGCCATCTGGGGCGTCGTATCAGAAGCAGAGACTGACGAAGCCTGAACGCCTGAGTTGGCTAAAACAAAAACACCTGCGGCTAATGATTTAAGAAAAAAACGCCTCATTCCCTCTCCCCCTTCCTGTTTTTAATTCCAGGACGTTAACGCCTGGCTCTCATCATAGTTAACTCCTTTTTTATCATTTGGAAAACACGATCGTTTCTGATTTATTCTGGCTTCATCATTGGGCCGTAGCAATTCTCCGGGGGCCCGGTCTCATTTCCCACTTTTGGGTACTGCCAAAATCTTCGGCGCGGGCTGGTGGGTGTTTTACCTTCTCTAGGTATTCATCACATCGTCGCTTTAACCGTTCCCGATCGTTATCAGAAATGGAATCGATTGTTTATGGACTTTGGATGAGCCTTTGACGAAGATTGTCTAACGACCCGTCGCTGCCATGTCTCAACCTAACAAGGAAGACCCCGATGCCATTACCCGAACGCATGAAGCCAGCCAAAATCAGCCGTCAGAAACTTAAGGAACTAGCGGATATGGCCGAAGAGATACTGTCGCAAATTGATAACGGCACTGACGAAGAAGACGCAGGGCTAAACATGATGATTGATGACTGGAACAGGCAGGTCATTAATCCGTATGAATTCTCTGATTTCCGTGACTTTTCCTCATGGACCGACGCAAAGAACTTTACCCGGATGGCATTTAATCAGGAGAAATACGTTGCGGATTTATCCTGGGATGAACTAGTTCAGATAATCAGTTTCGTATGCAATGCTGAAGGCAAGGAATCGGAACAAAGCTACGCGCTGGGATTGCTGGAGAAAAACTTTGATGCCAATCCGTCCGATCTCATCTACTGGCCTAATGAATGGTTCCAGAATGAAGACATGCTCCATGTAGATTTGACGCCTGAAGAAATCGCCGGATACCTGATGGCAAGATCTGGCCGGCTTCTAAGCGATGCGCCACAAATCGACCTGAGATACCCGCTACCTCCCGGCGCGGCAAGTTAACGCTAAGAGATATCAACCCTGATGTGCCCATACATAGCCAGAACACGTCAAACCTGCCTATCTATAGGCAGAACACATCATTCCTGCCATACATAGCCAGAACACACCGTTTCTGCCTATAAATAAGATATGGGCACTTTGACACTCGGTACTAGCATGGGCTATCGCTTCTTCTTCGCTTTCATTTGTCCACCTGCGAGAACTCCATCCGGTAATCTTTCTATAGAGCTATGACGGATAGTTACCAGATGTAACTTAGTGATAAATCGCAGCAGTCACAGAAGAACACAAAAATTTCGTGCTATAACGATGATATGGATTTAAAGTCTACGGCTTCAAAAAAACCATTCCTAAATAGGATAAAAAACGACCTTCAACCATGAGAGACATCGACGTTCGACAAGCTGTTCATTCAAAAATCCTTAAGGAACATCACAAGGATCCTGATACCCTTATTATCGATGAGTTTGTTATGAACTTAGGGGCTAGCCGTGCTGATATCACAGTAATCAATGGGTTAATGCATGGTTATGAATTGAAGAGCAAAAGCGATAATCTTTTGCGTCTACCCGCTCAGGTTGAATTCTATTCTTCGATTATGGACAAGGTAACCCTTGTTGTATCAGATTGCCATGCAGCTGCCGCAGAGAAAATCATACCTGACTGGTGGGGAGTAAAAATTGCAACTGAAGGCTCTAGGAATGCCGTTCATCTACGCACGCTGCGTCTTAATCGAATGAATCCAAACGTCGATAAAGTTGCCCTAGCCATGTTACTTTGGAAGGATGAAATGCTGTCTATTTTGGCTGCTCAAGGTCTAGAGCGTGGCCTGAAAAGCAAGCCACGCAGAGTACTGTGGGCGATGGTTGCAGAATGCATGGAAACCCATCAGCTAAGAGATGAAGTGCGCATGCGCCTTAAAGCCCGTACAAACTGGAGAGTTGATAAACAACTTTTGTAATATGGTGATTTTGACCAATTCGTCTCCAAACTTCGGGGCTACCAAATTTATAACTCTGAGAGGGATTTTGCAGGTACTGTGCATAAACTAGAGCATAATCATTAATATCTTTATCCGCTACACTGAATGTCACCCCAGAGTATTCTCTGTGAGCAACAATTTGTTGGCTATGCGCACCATATTGATCATACCCATATTGGTTAGCTTTTCTTCCTCTAAAAACCCAAAAATCATCATCACCAGTATAACGAACACTAGCAGTGACACTAGGAAACCGTGTCGCAAGCCTAGTGTAATCTGGATGCTGAATCCCATAATCCGCGTAAATTACTTCTCGCGTTAAATAGGATTTTTGACGTAAATCCTTCCACAGAAACCATTCGAAACGAGGTTGCGAATATATACCTACGGATATTTGACTAAGGTCAACTGGAAATGAACCGGCAGCTAATATTACGCGACGGAAATCATGTATATTATGAAGATTGTTAATAAGTCCTGCAGCAAGTGTTTGACTTTGGTCTGTCCCCAATGAATCTTCTGTTATAGAGTCACGCAGATCGATAACAACATCAATATTTCGATAGGGGATATTTAACCTGGAAATATAAGCTGATATCATCTGGGGGTTAGCAATATCTGTTACAGTCAATCGTAAACACACTTCATCTTTCACAAGACCATCAATCGCTTTTAAATAATTTCCGTTACGAGTTGGAGAACTTACCGGAATAACATGAACCCCTGCCGCGCGCGCCTGATTGACAGCATTCGTGATTGGATAAATATCACCTAAGTCAATGAATTGCTCTTCAACAAGTATCCCATCAAGGTAAATAATAGAAATGTCAGAACATGCTGTAGCAATTTTCTTTCCAAAATCACTCAACATTTCATTATAACTCTTATCGGGAATATCTGTGTCTGGATCTAAAGGAACAGGTTCAATTTCAAAAAGAGGGATGATTTTCACTTTGACCGATTTAGATAACTGTGCGGTTGCTGTAAACTCTGCGCGTTTTGTTTTTAAAATTGGTACGTAAGAAATATCTTCCATATTTACGCCTCAAAATTATTTCACATGAGATAATTACCATCCTAACAATTAGCTATTTATGAGCAAGAGCATCGACATAAGTGTTTTCATGTATTACCCCTGCAAATTTCCCAGATGATATGATGGTTTCTTCACCTACCGCATTCCGTAGATGCTCATAAACGTATATCAGACGAATCCGTTTTTCTCCAATACGACACAATAAAAACCCGTATTTCACGGGCCAGATCAATTTATTGAGAGAACTCCTTTTACTTAAAACAATTCTGATAACGTTTATTAACATCTAATCTACTTCATCTCTATCCTAGTTCCGGGCGCTTTCAGAAGCCATTCCAGAATGTCGATAGTCTCTTGCTGGAAGATACTCTTATCAAAAATCATCGTCATACGGCGACGTCTGGTCAAATCCTTCATACCCGGTAGTGGGCGGTTGCTGCTCATGGGCCCGACGCAGGGCATCTGTAGCCTGTCCTTGTTGCCCCGTTTTACCGCCTGGGCGTACCGCTCTGGCACTGAGCACACTGTCCGCAATTACCTGATAGCCCTGCTGAGCAGCACCATCCTGCCCCGTCCACTGATTGAGTTGCATATTGCCCGCCACGCTGACAAGGTCGCCTTTCCGGTGGTTGGCCAGCGCGTCAGCCTGCTTACCAAAAGCAATGACACCCAGCCAGAAGGTAGCCTCTCCGTTATCAGCCGCATTACAGGGTAGCGCTATAGCCAGGCGGGCATAGCCATGTTCGTACCTTTTCCCCTTGTCCGAGCCTCAGGGTCGGCCACCAACCAGCATAATCATTAAGTATCTCCAACAAGCTTATTGATTTTTGTGTAGTTATAAAGAAGTGTCGCTCTCCCTTCTGTAGAGAGTGGGTTGGGGGAATGCTTCTTATAATGAATGCCTTCTACCCACCGCCCGCTACGGTAAGCTCTTATTTGCCGGGGGGTCATATACATCCTCGCTATAATTCCCGCTTCCATCACCCATTCATCATCTTGAGTAATATTGGCCATAATTAACCTCATTTCTTCTTTTGACTGGTTAGCTCGCCGCGAACGGGCGGTTCCGCTGGTGGCTGAGTAGAGCAAATTGGCTGGTGGGCTACCGACAAACTTGTCCGGCCACCAGCCGCCCATAGGCTGATATTTGTGCTGTCATTTTCGGCTCTCCAATTTCATTGGTAAATTTTTGCGTTATAGCGAGCCGGGCCATAAATCCAGCGTTTCCACCAGCGAACGGATATACATTCCCGCCTGATCAATGGCCGCTGCCTGCATGAACCCCGCCACCAGCTCAGGGTGTGCACTGGCATAGCCATCGCCAAACTGTTTATCGATTGCCTCCACGGCCTCACGCATCCAGAGGGCGGCGCTCCCTGCTGATTTCTTCTCAACCATTCCGGCTTCAAGCATTCTTACACCTCTAATTTTACCGTATATAAACAAAGCTATCGTGGTTCACGTGGTTTACGTGGTTCAATTTGTAAAGACAGTTGTTTTATATGAATAAATCACAGAAACGTGAACCACGTAACCCCTGTTTTGAACCACGTAAGGGCTTTTTTTACGTGGTTCACTCAGTCGATGATTTTATCCGTGGTTCAAAGATGCATATTCGTGGTTCAAAATTGCAGTTTCGTGGTTCAGTCGTGGTTCAATTTTGACAATAAAAATCCAGATACAACATATACATAATACTTAATCTTACATACTGAACTACGTGAACCACGTAAAATATTAATCACACATGTAAGTTACTCCTTATCCCCCTCAGCCTGATACTGAAGGACATAAACGTTAATCTGTCGCCCATCAACGCGTGGTGATTTCTGCTGGAAGCGCTGACCATCAGCAGAAGCTGACAACACACCCGCACTGGCCAGTGCCCTGGCAAACTGCCTTGCGTTAAAACCCTGCGCAATCTCCTTCTCGAACGTCGCAGGAAACGTGTAAAACACCAGAGGCGCATCATCATGGCTGCTCTTACGCTTGCGGTACCCGGCAAGGTTGCTTATTGGCAGGCTTGCCGGGTCATATGGCAACGGAGCGAACCGGCTCAGACCATAGGCATTCAGAAACGCCTCGCACTGCTCGATGATCTGCTGGTGCTCCTTGTTCCCCGTACCAAACTCTTTCACCCAGGCGTTAAAGCTGTGCTGAATGGCATCACGGCTGGCCTGCTCACTCCAGCCAGTGATCGGTGCTCCCGTTACCAGCGCCGCTTCAAGAATTGCAAAGCGTTCGGCCACGCGGTGTACCTGCTCACCATAATCAGCCGGAATGAGACTCCGCCATCGCTTCTGCGCGTCACGTACCGCCTGTTTGGCCTCCTGCTGGTGGGCTGCCAGCCATTTAACCCACTCCCGCCCGGCGGTGCCGTGGTTATAGCTCCAGGCCTCTTTCAGCGCGTCGGCATGAGCCTTGCCGTTTGGCAGACCGTTAAAGACCGTCGATTTCTCCATAGGGATGTTCAGAAGACGCACCAGTTGCCCCGCTTTGACCTTTAACCCACCCGTAGCTAGGAAGGTTTCGATATCCATTTCCCCGGTGCTGATAGCCACCGTTCGCCAGCGTTTCAGTTCCCGATTTCCGCCCTCTTTGGCTCCTTGCAGCTTTCCGGCACCGTTAAACAGGGTATAAGCCGAAGTCGCAACATCCTTAGCGCTGCTGCCCTGCCCCACCTCATCAAGCGGTAACAGGCTGTCGTTATGTGCCTCCGCTTCGTTAGCGATGCCAAGCGCCGTACCGTACCAGGTAAGCCGCAACGCATCCGGCTCACCCCACAGGCTGCTCGCAATATTGGCGGTGGTGGTCTTACCGGCACTCGACTGTTCGAACAAATGGACGCCGAAGCCATCAGAGCCCACCAGCCCGATAAGCGGCGCCGATAATGCCGCTGCCACGCCCAGCATCATGGAAGGGTTCCCCCCAGCCAGACGGGCGACGGAATCCCGCCAGCTGGCAGCTGTACCAGCAACGGCATACCCGGAAGATGCCGCGCTGCGACCGTTAAAGAGAATGGGCGTCTCTGGCTCACCAATCACCTCACCATCCGGCATGATATAAGCCCCATGATGCCAGCCCGTGGTATGGGTGATAATCCACTCATGGCCCGCGCCACACTGCTGTAACCAGTCGGCCAGAATCGCCCGGAACGTGCTTTTCGTCGTGACATTTACCCCACCACCCTTGAGGGAGCGCCAACCGTCACGCTCACCGATATCAGCGCAGGGGATCGCCCTGGTAATGTCTTCATGGCCACGCGGAGAACGCCAGCGCAAAACAAGATAGCGCTCGGCCCCATCACTACCGGAACCAACCACCTCAAGCGGTGAGCACAGCCATGTTTCATTATTGATGATGTCGCCGCTGTCCTTGTCCACCTTTGGCGTTATCCAGTAAAGGCCATCGTTGCGGCTCTCAACGCGGGGTTTCAGTTCATCAGCTCGCGGGGCTGGCTTTTGTTCTCTGTTCTTCACCGGCAGATTTACCACGATGCTTTCCCCACTCCCGGCTTCTTCCCTGAGCCGTTTCAGATAATCGCGCCAGTCCTCCGGCTGGCGATCGGGAATGCCTTTATACAATCTGGCATCCTGGACACCAGCCTGCGCCAGCTTTTCGCCAATAGCGTTAATCTGTATCGGTTCAATATCTCCGGCTAGGTACACACGGGCACTGCGTCTCCCCTTATCGACGATATGCAGGTTCTCCAGCTCCGCCAGTTGTTTTGGGCCCAGGTAGATGGGAGGGGTTGTATCCTCGGCAACCTGTTTACCCAGGCCCTCCTCCCACCCTTTCGCATGCGCGTATGCATCAGTTCCCGCAAAAATAACCGCCTCGGTGAATTTTTCCTTTGGAAGATGTTTCAGGTTCGGTGCATTTTTCACTTCGGGATCCCTCCACTCATCTGGAATTTACCTAACAACGGGTGATACCAGTAGGCCGATCCGTACTTACGCTTAGCACTGCGCAATACCTGTCTGGCCATCTCCCTGAATTTCTCTTCTGGCACGACAAATCCACCCGCTTTTAACTTCACCATCATCACGCCGGTGTTTTTCGCCAGCTCTTCCGCCTTGTTGGTGGAAATACCGAACTCAGCGGCCAGCGTAGATACCGGCACCATCCCCGAGGGAATTTCTCCCCCCTGACTATCAGTAAGTGATTTGATCTGCTGCTCAAGGATCAGCACTTTTTCCGTCAGCAGTTCCACACGTCTTTCAAGCGATTCGTTTAACTCAGCCGGGTTATGCATTGCGCTCCCCCTTCATTACATGAAAGGAAGCGTCAGCATTGCAGCCCATGACAGACCACAAAACAGAACTATCCCGATCCACCCAATGACAGGTGAGAGGGCAATCGGAACGGATTTTTGCCGCGAATGTCAGAGAATAATCACCAGTCAGCTGTGAACGGGCTTCATCTTCGGTATCCGCCTGAGTGCGCAGAACGACAGGGAGTGCTTTCGCATCGGCGTAAGTGGCCAGAAATAACCAGGTAAAGCTTTTAGGTTGAGGGTTAAGCATTTTCCTCCTCCTCGCGAAATGCTTCTTCACCAAGAAAACCGCCTACACTGCCAACCAGATCTTTGAGTAGATTTATCATCGCGGCCACTTCACTGGATTCCATTTTTTCAACCTGCCTTGCCTGCATTAGGGCGAGAATAATTTCTGCCTGATATGCTTTGTCGGCAAACTGTCGGACGGGTAGATCACTCATGGTGCACCTCTACAATCTGGAACCCTGTCAGGCGGCAACATTCAATAAAGCTATCGACGGAACCAACAAACTCATCTGGTCTCAACGGAAATCCGCCAATAGCTGTGCCTTTTTCGACATTCACGAGTACTTTCCCTGTGAAGTTTTCAGGGACGGGTAGCGATAAATGAATAACGGGCATTTTTATTGATTTACGCATGATTTCTCCCCTCCAGCTTTAAAAGAAGGCGGTTATATCTGCGTTCAGTTCGCCGGGTTGCGAGGTTCAGCTCATTGATGAGCGTCCAGAATCTGGCGCCGGCGCTGGGATTGGCTTCCCGCAAGCGAGCATCAAGATGGAGCTCCCATAACTCCTGCAATTCCGCCGCAAGAAGCACGGCAGCGGCCGCATCACCTTTGGATGGCACAGACGTGTTACCAGATAAAACAGGCAGATTTGCGTCGTGATCTGGCTCGGCATTCACCTCCTCAACTACAGCGCCAATACTCATGGTTATGGTCTTGCTGTCAGGCGAACAAACATAGCCAATCTTATCCGCTGCCTTCTCGGCGTTCCGGCGAGTCTTATAGCGCTTAGGCTCAATACTGTTGGTGACGATGCCTGTTACGTGGTTGGTATGGATCACGATGATTTTAAACATGGCGAACCTCCATAACCTGAAAGGCATGGAACGGGAGGCGGGCGGCAAAAATGAGGCTTACTCCTGGCATAGCGTTGCGGGCTTCCTGTTCGCTGGATGCGTTGACGTAGATCACCAACGGCTTGCCAGCAGGGAAACGCTCAGAAGTAGAAAGAAAACGCCATGTAAATTTAGGGTGAGTTTGGGTATGCTGTGATCCAGCCATAACTGTTACTCCTATTAACGGTTTGTGGTCAGAGGCCCGGTTAGTGTTCGCGCACTGCCGGGCTTCGCTGTTTTTAACACTTGATTCAAAATCAAATGGTATATACCATCTGCAAATACACTACATCGATGGTATATACCAATGCAAGAGAAAAAAACAAAACGAGAATTTGATCGTTCTAACAGCACAGTGAAGAACATCCGCTTTGAAGATGCGCTACTTAAACAAATAGACTCTGTAGCCGGACAAGGAAACTTCAGCTCATGGGTTAAGGACTCTTGCCGCCAACGTCTGGAACGTGAAGGTATCGAGCCAAAAGGATGACTCATGACTGATACCCAGAAGCCAGCCTCACGGCCACCAGTACCAACTAATAACCCCACAAGCACACTATCCGACAACGTGCTGAATGGACTGAAGAAGCGCCAGCGCAAAAAGGCCAAAGAAGAACCTAATGGCTGAGCGCCGCTATTTTTGTAGCTCCAGCTATCGATAAACCAAAGTGACGGCGTAGAGAAAATCAATGGTTTATACGTAAACCTTAAATCTGAGGTTTGCTGTTTTATCAAAAACTTAACTTTTTGATTATGCTGCAAAGCGAACTTTCCAGCAGTCTCCCCTAAAGCGGGTAAGAATTTAACAATCAATGACTTAGGTACAAAACGCAATTTTACGCTTTGCCATAAAAGCTGAGTAAAACCAGCGTCCTCAAAATTGAGTTGGGTGAAGTTTTGACCACCAGCATTAACCCTGGTATGCTGGCTCTGCTTGAATATTCCGTAGTGACATTGGCAGCTCTGCAAAGCTGCCTTTGTTTTATTTAGCACCAGAAGTACCTCCCCCGAAATTCAGCGGTAACTGGCTCAGATTTTTAACCAGATATTCCGCCTTCTCCAGCAGCACTAGATCATCCTGGCGTCTTCTCAGGCGACGACCTGCATCACTCGAATCTTCGTCAGAGAACTGGCGAGCGGAAGTAACGATGTGTTGAAGCTCGTTGATGGTGTGGGCTAAATAACCATCCCTTTGGCGATCCAGTTCCTCCATGTAGTCATAAACTGCTGCCTGGAGTTCATAGCTGTAACTCATGGCCATCAGGCAGGCTTCACGCTTAGGGAACTGATAGCACGGCAGATATCTCCCTGTGCTGTCTTTGTACTGAGCGAAAAATTTCGCTGAGTGCTCCTCACCTAATACCTTCGGAGTTTTCTTGAGAAAATCCTTGTGCTGCAGTACCCGGTATTCTTTACAGGGGAAACTCAACCCCTCCGCTTCGGCCTTGGATTTACGTTCATCATTTATATATGCAACCATTTTCAAGCTGCTCATTGTTGACACTGAATTATCAATCAGGCTGGTTTTAGGTTGAGTCCGGCCCTGACCGGTTAGGCCATTATTTTTCATCTGCATGGTTTTATTGTCCGCTGGCGCTCGGTGCACCGGAATGTTTCACCAACTCCGACAGCTCTTTATCGTGAGTCAACTCTCCGTTCCAGTCGGTTTTCATGGGTAATTCACCTTTCAGATAACGCCTGTAGAGCCACACAGCCCCCTTTTTTAACAGCACGGCGGTAAACGCCTCAAAGCTAGTGCATTCGTTCGGTCTGATGGTCTTTGATGTCTCGGTGAGGTACTGGTCTCGCGCATAAGACAGGACACGCCATGTTGCACGATGGGCGTTCGGGGTATCGTCGTACAGCCAGTGCTTAATCACCAGCCAGGCATTAACCTTGCTGGTATTCACACCATTCAGACGCCTGCAGAACTGCACCGGTGTTAACCCTTCAGTAAACAGATTCTCAAGGTGGGTAATATATTTCGCCTGTCTTTGGACATAGCCGGTGATTTGCTGCTTTGCCTCATATTCATCAGCCCAGGCTCGTGCGGCCGCGACGGGGTCGGAAAAATTAGGTGTAGCAGGAAATCCGTTATGTCGACGGGAAAAATAACTACCCTCCATCTTTTCGAAAAAATTCCACGCCTGATCGCTGTCGATGATTTTTGACATGCGGGCCGCGCCTCGTTCAGTCCAGAGAGTGAGCGCTGTTGTGTGTTTATTAACCGAGTGAATATCGTTTACTTGGTTCCGGAATGCTTTCAGAGCGGCACTACGCAGCGTGAAGATATGCACATTCTCGACAAAGCGATCCCGGTTATTGGCTAGGTTATTGCGGATATTAATTTCGGGCACACCGTAGCCCTTCGCCAGTGTGTCGGTAGTGACGACACGAACGCCGCACCACTCGATAACAGGTAAAGGTACGAGTGGCTGTATAGCGTTGTTGGTGGTTATACTGGCACCTTGGTCCACCAGCAATGAGAGTGTTCTTCTCCTAATCATTTCCCCCCCCATTACGCCGATTGACGGACTGATGCCAAGTACGCATCGAGATCGGATTTCAGGTAGATAGTCTTCTTGCGACCCACCTTGTAAAAAGGGATCTTGACTCGCCCAGTGCTATGCCAGTTTGCCATCGTTCTCGCAGTTACACCGATATAGTCTGCAGCTTCTGGGCGGGTAAATTTTTTCTCTTGTTGTGTATTGGTAGTCATGATGCCTCACCGTGATTAATGGGTAACAACGGTAAGGATTATGAAAAGCTTTAAAAAATTATGGGTGAATTCACCTAACTGTGTAGTGATTTCACTTTCGCCCCAAATACTTCGCCCACGTATTTTTATCTGGGATAGTTAACTCAACCCCTCTAGATGCCGCTGCAGCTTCAAGAATGGTGGCAATCTTATTTACGCTTTCATTCTGCAAATCAACCCCGTCAAAATCAGGGATCATAGATAGCAGAGAAGGGATTATTTCACCTTTTCGATTAGAAGTTCTAGAATGTTCCCTAACATTATTCATGACGAGAGTACTCGATTGTTTTATATCTTTAATATCACTCGCCATTATACACAAATGACTTTTGGGAACATTAATAAACTCATTAAAAGAAATCATAACAAAATCTTTCCCACTATTGTTTTTAGCTATAACACTGTTAATACTAATAAAATCATCATTTGAAAACTCTAATAAAACACAATGAAGAGATGGAACAGAAAACAGCCCATAAAGCTCATTCACAGCTACAATACTGTTTGCATCTTCTTTATAATAAACACCATAAAGGCCGGAGTAATTATTAATAATATCAATGGTCTTATTACCACTCAATGGAGTTATTTCATAACTATCTGAATCAACTGACATAAACTCCGCGTCTTCAATTGAAATGCCATGAAGGTATACGGTTAAATTTAGCATTTCAGTGGAACAAAAGTGATACACATCTCTTACAGAACAACCTAAATATTCAGCAGCCTCAGGGATTGGATAATAAAGTCTCTCGGGAAGTTTTTTCATGCTTTATTCTCTCTATTCTGTAGCGTAAGGATATCAAAAAGCATCCTACGTTTATCTTCATCAGCCATCGTTCCCATCACGGCAAGGAGTTGTGCATCAAGGCCGCCTGTTTTTTCCACCAGCCCGGCGTAATCCAGTATGGCGTGTTCTATTTTTTGGGCTGGCTCCTGCAGCTCATCTGCTGAGAAGTGCAAATAGCCCTGAGTGACGTCAGCGCTACGCATCGTTTTATGGTTCATCAAGCGCTTGAGGATATATGAACCGACGCCCACCAGCTCCGCCACACTGCCGAAAGTTCGCCGTGCATCATGGCAGGTAAAACCGATAGCACTTTCTGTACCGTCTTTTGTAGTTGCTTCTCTTATCTGGTCTATCACCCTGCGGGGATCCGTAACTATTCCTCCTTTTTCCGCAGGAAATACGTACGGGTTATTATCACGACATAATTCTTTTCGGCGTTGGAAGATAGCCAGTAATGTATCGGTGATCGGTAGTTCAAGCGGGTCTCCGTTCTTCGTCTGGTCAATCCAGAAGTAACGGCCGGACATATTTACCCTCGACCATTCCAGCCCGAACACCTCCGCACGACGGAGACCTGTAAATAAAGCCACATCCAGCGCATCACAGACCGATACGGAAAAATCATCTCTGATACTGGTTCCATGCTGCCGAACGGCATCAACAGAGGCCAGCCAACGGGAAAGTTCATTATTGCGGATGCGGGAGGTTTTACGGGTTGTACCGTGCCATTTTCGTTTGGTGCTCAGTACCATCGTAGGCGGATCAGGTAACAGCCGGTTGCCGTCGCTGTCGCGGTAATGGTCATGCGAATACCGGTAGACTGCACGCAAAACTCTCGCCCATAAGTCAGCCTGGGCTTTACTGCCCTCGGCCACGCCAGCACGCTGGGGTTTATCGCCAAACCATACGCCACCATCAGTAATGGCTTTATGCCTTACTTCAACTCTCTCGCGATCAATTGCCGCCAGTGGTGTTTTAAGCCAGTCTCCAGAGAAGTTAGTCAGCACACCCTTATACTGCTCTATAGTTGTCTGCTTGATACGCTCGGCTCGAGATTTGATGTACTCCGCTAACGCGTCAGCCAGGATGATGGATTTGTTTTTATCTTCCCGCCGCTGGTCGTTCGGGTTTCTGCGAGTTGTAGCCACTTCACCGAGAATACGTGATGCCATTTCTCGGGCCTGATCTATCGTGATGTCAGGGAATTTACCAATAGTTACCCGGATAAATTTTCCTTCCCGATAACGAGCTACACAGAATGATCTTGTGCCAGAGGACGTGACGCGTAGGCGTAACCCCGGCAAAACACTGTCGGCATACTCTAGGCGCTTAACCGGATCAGGAACAATTGCCAGAATGGCCGCTTTGGTAAATTTGATGGTCTCCATCTTCCCTCTCATATCACCGGGGATATGCCGGGGATATTGCCAACAGGTAACAATGGGTCATTTTAGGTCATTATTGGGGCTTTTACACATCACTAATTTCTTGTTTTTCATAAGAAGTGATAAATGGTGATTTATGTCACCTAAAACTCATAATCGCTTGGTCGCTGGTTCAAGTCCAGCAGGGGCCACCAGATACAGCAAGGGCTGGCGAGAAATCGTCAGCCCTTTTTGCGTTTTGCGGCTCCTGTATAGCGCCACGTCTTATGGTGAATATGGCGACAGGCGGCTTACGCCAGCGCCTGCAGCTGTTCGCGCATATAAGCAGTAAAGTATTCTGGGTTTTTGATAATAATGCGGTTGCCAGAGGCAATTTTGTCCGCCCATCCGGCTACTTTTTGCGTGAACCCGGCACTCCACCCCTCCTTCTCACCACGGGCCGTGACCTGCGCAGCGCTGGCCGGTACGCCTAGTTCATGCAAATACTTCAGGATCCCCTTAGCGGTACTTTCATCCATAGTATTCGGCACCGGTAACGATGTGTTCATACCACCAATAAAATCCAGGGCTTTATCGATTGCTGTTGGCATGCTCTTATCCTTAAAATTAACCACGTAATGAACATGTTTATAATATGGACCCAACTCCGTCGGGATATCAAAGAGATCGTTGCCTTTCTTTGATTCAGGCCCCAGCTAAACGCTTGCGTGGCGCTTTTCTGCTCGACTAATGCGGCGTTTTGCTCCCCTCCACGCCGCGCGCTCGCATCACGGTGCGATGCCCGCTGAGTAAAAAGGCAGAAAAACTTCACCCTGCGCGACGGCTTATCGATAAACTCGCCTTCTTCTCGCCGTTAATCAGCAAAAAGAGATGTAAAGCCGTAAGTTAAGCAAATTAATTTCGTTCCAGTCTGGCACAGATTAAAAAAAAGAAGTTCCATGATGAAACATGCAAAAGAAGATTAATAACAAACTGTGATACAGCTAAACGATCGTTATCAAAAAACAGCCTGCGGTAATAAAAAACTCAATTAGATAGTATTTTTCTCGCTATTGACTTAATAACCTGCGGCGAGAGAATAAGCCCGCAAACAGCAGTTGAAATATGTGCCTGCGATAATTATCGCGTTCCAGCCCTGGATATTAACAGGAGAGATTATGGATAAGATCAAACACATCGCCACTATCACGCTGGCGGCTGCAAAAGAAATGGCTACTGCCGTTGAGGCGAAAGCCCTTGAAATGAACGTGCCGGTGGTCTTTGCCGTTGTTGACCGCGGCGGAAATATGCTCCTGATGCAGCGTATGGATGAGGCATTTATAACCAGCTGCGATATTGCGCTCAATAAAGCCTATACGGCATGCGGCCTGCAAAAAGGCACTCATCAAATTACAGCGTTAGTCCAACCGGGCGCACCGCTATATGGATTACAACTCACCAACCAGCAGCGAATCATTCCTTTTGGCGGCGGCCTGCCAGTTATTTTTAACGAGGAAGTCATCGGCGCCGTTGGCGTGAGCGGCGGTACCGTCGAACAGGACATGTTATTAGCCGAAACGGCTCTGAAGGGTTTCTCTAAATAATAAATCCAACCAGGAAGATATATTATGAGCTATCGTATATTTGATTATCTGGTGCCAAACGTGAACTTTTTTGGTCCCAATGCTGTTTCTGTCGTCGGCGAGCGCTGTAAGCTGCTGGGCGGTAAAAAAGCGCTGCTGGTCACCGATAAAGGTCTGCGGGCCATCAAAGACGGCGCGGTGGATAAAACTCTCGGCTATCTGCAGGAAGCCGGTATTGAGGTGGTGGTTTTTGATGGCGTCGAGCCAAATCCAAAAGACGCCAACGTGCGCGATGGCCTGGCGGTCTTTCGTCAAGAACAGTGCGATATTATCGTCACCGTCGGCGGCGGTAGCCCTCATGACTGCGGTAAAGGGATTGGTATCGCGGCTACCCACGAAGGGGAGCTTTACCGCTATGCCGGCATAGACACCCTGACTAACCCACTGCCGCCGATCGTCGCGGTGAATACCACCGCCGGTACCGCCAGCGAAGTGACCCGCCACTGCGTACTGACCAACACCCAAACAAAAGTGAAGTTCGTTATCGTCAGCTGGCGTAACCTGCCCTCGGTCTCCATCAATGACCCGCTGCTCATGCTTGGCAAACCGGCCCCGCTGACCGCCGCAACCGGCATGGATGCGTTAACCCACGCCGTGGAGGCCTATATTTCCAAAGATGCCAACCCGGTCACCGATGCCGCCGCGATCCAGGCCATCCGCCTGATCGCCCGGAACTTGCGCCAGGCCGTCGCGCTGGGCAGCAACCTGCAAGCCCGCGAAAACATGGCCTACGCTTCCCTGCTGGCGGGAATGGCTTTCAATAACGCCAACCTCGGTTACGTTCACGCCATGGCCCATCAGCTTGGCGGCCTGTACGATATGCCGCACGGCGTGGCGAACGCGGTGCTGTTGCCGCACGTTGCGCGCTACAACCTGATCGCCAATCCGGAAAAGTTTGCCGACATCGCCGAATTTATGGGAGAAAACATCCACGGACTTTCAACCATGGACGCCGCCGAGTCGGCCATTTGCGCCATCACCCGCCTCTCTTCCGATATCGGCATTCCGCAGCATCTGAGCGAGCTGGGAGTTAAAGAGGCTGACTTCCCCTATATGGCGGAGATGGCCTTGAAAGACGGCAACGCCTTCTCAAATCCGCGCAAGGGTAACGAGAAAGAGATTGTCGCTATCTTCCGCCAGGCTTTCTGATAGAGCGATCGCTAACACCGCGAACAAGTACCATCGCGGCGTCAGGCTGGGTGCCCGGTTACTCCTGATTTTTATGCTTAAACTGGCCGGCATCGATATCGTACTGTTTCATTTTTCGCCACAGCGTGGTGCGGCCAATATTCAGCAGCTGCGCCATCTCTTGTACCCGCCCGCTGGTCACGCGGGCGGCATGGATGATGGCCTCTTTTTCAATGGCGCTGAAGGTCAGGCTGGCGGGCAGCAGCGAGGAACCCGCGTCGGCGCCTGGCCGCTCGGCAAAGAGATATTCCGGCAGATTACTCAAACGGATATGGCCGTTCTCGCTGCTAATGGCGATATTTTCAATCACGCTGTTCAGCTCAAAATCATTACCCGGCCAGGAGTAGGCCACCAGCTGCGCCAGCGCATCGTCATCCATCTTCAACCGCGAGGAAAAACGCTTCTCCAGACTCTTAAGACGATTTTGGACCAGCGAAGGAATACTGTTACGCCGCGCCCGCAGCGGCGGAATAACGATTTCAAAAGAGTGCAGCGCGTAGTAAAGCTGGCGACTAAATCGGTTTTGTTCCACCAGGTTGGCAAGATCGACGGTAGTGGTGGCGATGACTTTAACGTCCACCGGGATCAAACGCCGGGCATCCAGACGGGTTAATACCCCCTGCTTGATCACCTGCAACAGCGCGGACTGCAGCTCCGGCGCCAGATATTCGATTTTTTCCAGAAACAGCGTCCCGCCGTTGGCCAGCTCGAGACGGCTAAGACGCCCGTTTTCCTCGTCCGTCGGCGCGCTGCCCATAAAATCCTGCCCAAGGACGCTGTCGGCATACAGCTGGCAGTTAACCGCGATATACGGTCCGCCACCCCGCTCGCTCTCATTGTGAATCGCCTGGCTGAGCAGCTCTTTACCCACCCCTTCCTCGCCGCACAGCAGCACTGGAAAAGCGCCGCGCGCCGCCTGACGGCCAAAGTGAATTAACCGCCGGGTTTCAGGATCGTCAGCCGACATCTGCTCAAAGGTATGGCTCACTTTGCCAAGCTGGCTGGTCATCAGCTGACGCATCTGCTCGACCGGATGCAGCAGCAAGATGAAACTGTTGCCCTGCTCTTCGACGATCGGCTTGAGCGTGATGACGGCATCAACGAACTGATGCTGGCTCTCGAAGGTGACTTCCACATGGTTCAGCCCGCGCGCGTGCTTGATCGCCCGGCGCAACAGAGCCGGCAGCGTCACCAGTTCATTGATGTTTTTCCCCTGGCTGGCCTGGGCATCAAGGTGCAGCAGCGTCGCGGCCTGCACGTTCAGAAACTGCAAAATGCCCTGCTCGTTCCACGCCATCACCCCGTCATCCATGCTCTCCAGCAGACCGTACATCTGGTTAAGGTGGCGATTCGACTCGGCCAGCAGGCTATCGGTGAGCAGCGAGTTGCCCACTTCCCGGGCGATAGCCAGGGTCAGGGAGAGGTCCGGCGAAGCCTGTTCTTCCGTCAGGCAGCACAAAGAAATGGAACCGAACAGGCGCCCGTGGTTATCAAACACCGGCGTAGAGCTAAACGACCATCCGTGCAGCGCATGTTTAAAATGCTGCTCGCCCGTCGTTTTGACCGGCTGCCCGAGCATGGAGGCCAGCGAGAGCGCGCAGCTGCCGATGATGCTTTCCGCGCAATAGCTACCGTCACGAAACCCCAGCGCCGCCAGCTGGTCAAGGGTCTGCGGATCGCCGCAGCGGCTGAGAATACAGGCGGACTCATCAAGGATAAACAATGCGCAGGGGCGGTTATCCATATACTCCCAGGCATCTTCCAGCGCCGCCTGGCCAATCGTCAGCAGCGCGGTCTTACGCCGACAAATCGATTCGAAGGTCAGCCCCTGCGCCTGATGCGGCGTCTGCCAGGTTTCCCGCTGCATAAACTTACTGCAACGATGCCACGACTGGGTTATCACCAGGGGAAAGCTCTGAGTCTGCGCAGTCATATCCATTTCCGCTGTTACTTAAACGACAACCCCTCCGGCGGTAACCGCCAGAGGGGGATAAAACGCCCCTTCTCATTAACGAGGCGGGACAGGACGACGCTAAATTAACGCGCCAGCCACTGCTGTCCAAGCAGGTCGGCGGTCAGAATTGCCGCATGCACGCTCTGCGCGCTGACCGGGAACGGCATGTTATGGATGGTTTCGCCTTCCGCACAGGTCGCTTTTGCTACCGCCTGAATTTTCTCGTCGATGCCCTCTTTAACGCCCATTTGCGCCAGCGTGACCGGCAGGCCGACGGTATGGCAGAAGTTCAGCACCGTTTCGATCTCTTCCATCGGGCTATTTTGCAGCACCAGCTGCGCCAGGGTACCAAACGCGACTTTCTCGCCATGGTACAGGTGGTGGCACTCTTCGAGGATGGTGAAACCATTGTGAATGGCGTGCGCGGCGGCCAGGCCGCTGCTTTCAAAGCCGATTCCGCTAAGGTAGGTATTCGCTTCAACGATGCGTTCCAGCGCATCGGTCACCACTCCGGCCTGAGCGGCGAGGCGGGCCTTTTCGCCTTCCGCCAGCAGCGTATCATAGCACAGGCGCGCCAGGCTCAGCGCCGCCGCCGTCGACTGGCCGCCGGCCATGCTGGTGGCTCTGGCGTCATAGCAGGCCCTGGCTTCAAACCAGGTTGAAAGCGCATCGCCCATCCCGGCCACCAGCAGGCGTACCGGGGCTTTAGCGATAATCGTCGTATCCATCACCACCATGTCCGGATTTTTCGGGTAAATAAGATACTCTTCAAATTCACCGGCTTCGGTATAAATAACCGACAACGCGCTGGTTGGCGCATCGGTGGAGGCAATCGTCGGGATCACCACCACCGGCAGCTTCTGGTAATAGCCTATCGCTTTCGCCGTATCGAGCGTCTTGCCGCCGCCGATGCCCACCACGCCGCGGCAGCCGTGCTGCTTCAGAATGGCGATCAGGCGATTGATCTCAACGTGGCTGCACTCGCCGTTGAAGCGCTCCGCATGGCAGCTGATATTGTGGCTATGCAAACCGTTCAACACTTTCTCACCCGCCAGCTTCATCACGAAGTCATCGGCAATCACGAAAAAGCTGTCCGCCAGGTTTTTAGCGTACTCGCCAAACAGCGTGGATGCATCCGGTCCCTGGAGATATTTGGCTGGAGATTGAATAACTTTTAGCATTCCGTTCACCCTCAAATAAGTGCATGTTTTGACACGATGTGCCCCGGTATTTCCCCGTCCGGCCTGGTATTAAAAGCGGGAACAAAAGCGCTACCTGAGCGAGGTCATCACTGTAGGGCGAGCCGCGGGCAAAAAAATGTTTCCCCTTTTTGTCCCGATATGAAACAGGGTGCACATTTTATCGTTTCATATTGAAACATGAATTCATATGAAACGACGGGATTGCGATCTCGATCCGCTCGTTGAGCGCAAAACAAGCGGAAAAAGTGGATGAAGTACGGCGTTTTTCGCCGCTACTGGCGCCTGGAGAGGTAAAATTTTTTCTCCCCCCGCGTCTGGCAAGTATGTGAAGTGAGATGAAATAGTCGCCCTGGCTCGCATTTTTCGATTTCTCCCGGCAAAAGCGTTTCATAACGGAACAAAATTCATCGTGCGCGTTTCGTAATGAAACTCATTTTATGGCGATTTTTTTTCCCGTTAACTCAGCCAGAATCAATACATCGCCCGATATCGCATATCGACAGGCGATACCCCTACACGATGACCGCTTCCGTCAGCAGAGAGGCCGCATCGAAACTCCGATGGAGAATAAACAATGAAAAAACTGATTAACCGTGTCGAAGATGTCCTGAGTGAACAACTGGCGGGCCTGGCAAAAGCGCACCCTGAACTAACGCTGCATCATGATCCGGTCTACGTCACCCGCGCCGATGCACCGGTGGCCGGGAAAGTAGCGCTGCTTTCCGGCGGCGGCAGCGGTCATGAGCCGATGCACTGCGGATATATTGGCCTGGGCATGCTTTCCGGGGCCTGTCCGGGGGAAATTTTCACCTCCCCAACGCCGGATAAAATGTTTGAGTGCGCCATGAACATCGACGGCGGCGAAGGCGTGCTGCTGATTATTAAAAACTACACTGGCGATATTCTTAACTTTGAAACCGCCACCGAGCTGCTACACGAAAGCGGCATCAAGGTCACCACCGTGGTAGTCGATGACGATGTGGCGGTAAAAGACAGCCTCTATACCGCCGGACGGCGCGGCGTGGCCAATACCGTGCTGATTGAAAAACTGGTGGGCGCGGCCGCCGAACGCGGCGACTCGCTGGCAGCATGCGCTGAACTGGGGCGCAAGCTTAACAACCTCGGCCACTCTATCGGCATCGCCCTGGGCGCCTGCACCGTTCCGGCCGCCGGCCAGCCCTCATTCGAACTGCAGGACGATGAGATGGAGTTCGGCGTCGGCATTCACGGCGAACCGGGCATCGACCGCCGCCGCTTCACCTCCCTCGATCGCACCGTTGACGAAATGTTCGATACTCTGCTGGAAAACGGCGCCTATAGCCGCACGCTGCGCCACTGGGACAACATGAAAGGCGCGTGGCAGGAGGTAACGCAGACCAAGCAGGCGCTGCAAAAAGGCGATCGGGTTATCGCGCTGGTCAACAACCTCGGCGCCACGCCGCTGTCCGAACTCTACGGCGTCTATAACCGTCTGACGCAGCGCTGCGAGGAAACCGGCATCGCGATCGAGCGCAATCTTATCGGCAGCTACTGTACCTCTCTGGATATGGTCGGTTTTTCCATCACCCTGTTAAAAGCCGATGACGAGACGCTGGCATTATGGGACGCCCCGGTTCACACCCCGGCGCTGAACTGGGGAAAATAAGGAGCACGACATGTCATTAAGCAGAACGCAAATCGTAGACTGGCTCTATCGCTGCGGCGATATCTTTACCAAAGAGAGCGATTTTTTGACCGGTCTGGACCGGGAGATCGGCGATGCCGACCACGGCCTGAATATGCATCGTGGTTTTAGCAAGGTGGTGGAAAAGCTGCCTTCGATTGCCGATAAAGACATTGGTTTCATTCTTAAAAATACCGGCATGACGCTGCTGTCCAACGTCGGTGGGGCCAGCGGCCCGCTGTTCGGCACCTTCTTTATCCGCGCCGCTCAGGTGACCCAGGCCCATCAGAGTCTGACCCTGGACGAGCTTTATCAAGCCATCCGCGAAGGCGCGGAAGGCGTGGTGAATCGCGGCAAAGCCGAGCCGGGCGATAAAACCATGTGCGACGTCTGGCTGCCGGTAGTGGAATCGCTGCGTCAGTCCAGCGAACAGCACCTGTCAATCCAAAGCGCCCTTGATGCTGCCAGCGAACAGGCGCAAGCCGCCGTCCAGGCCACCATCGCCATGCAGGCACACAAAGGACGGGCCAGCTACCTCGGCGAACGCAGCATCGGGCACCAGGATCCGGGCGCGACCTCGGTAATGTTGATGGTTCAGATGCTGGCCGCAGCGGCCAAAGAGTAAGGAAAACGCGATGGTAAACCTGGTGATTGTTTCGCATAGCGCTCGTCTGGGCGAAGGTGTCGGAGAACTGGCCCGGCAGATGTTAATGAACGATGGCTGTAAGCTGGCGATCGCCGCCGGAATTGACGATCCCACCAGCCCGATCGGCACCGATCCCATTAAGGTTATGGAAGCCATCGAGTCCGTAGCCGACGCCGATCATATCCTGGTGATGATGGATATTGGCAGCGCCCTGCTGAGCGCCGAAACCGCGCTGGATCTCCTCGATCCGGCCACTGCGGCGAAGGTTCGCCTGTGCGCGGCGCCGCTGGTGGAAGGAACGCTGGCGGCGACGGTGAGCGCCGCCGCCGGGGCCGGCATCGACAAGGTCATCGAAGATGCCATGAACGCGCTGGAGGCAAAACGCGTACAGCTGGGATTGCCATCGCAACCGCAACACGCGGCGTTGACCGCCGCGCCGATCGACGACCGCGATGCGCGCTCGGTTTCCGTGGTGATTCAAAACCACAACGGCCTGCATGTTCGCCCGGCGTCAAAGCTGGTCGCCGCGCTGGCGGGATTCAACGCCGACCTGGTGCTGGAGAAAGGAGGTAAGTGCGTCACGCCCGACAGCCTCAACCAAATCGCCCTGCTTCAGGTGCGCCGTAACGATACCTTAAGGCTGCTTGCCCGCGGGCCGGATGCCGATGCCGCGCTGGCAGCGTTCCAGGCGCTGGCGGCGGAGAATTTCGGCGAGCAAACGGAGGCGGCGCCTGCGACTCAGCCCGCCTGCGCCGATCGCGTACAGGGTAAGGTCGTACTCTATTCCCAGCCGCAGGAGAAGGTCTCACGGGAAAAAGGCGTCGCCATCGGTCAGCAGCAACTGCGGCTAAAACGGGCCATCGATCGGACGCTGGAAGAGCTTAGCGCGCTGACGACCCTGGCGGAGGCGAAGTTTTCCGCCGACATCGCGGCCATCTTCTCCGGGCATCATACCCTGCTCGATGACCCTGATTTATACGCCGCCGCCTGCGATAGGGTGCGCGACGAGCAATGCAGCGCGGAGTGGGCGTGGCATCAGGTGCTGAACGATTTAAGCCAACAATATCGTCATCTCGACGATCCTTACCTACAGGCGCGCTATATTGATATTGAAGATATTTTGCACCGCACGCTGCGTCACCTTAACGGGAGCAACGAAGTACTACCGCAGTTTGACGGCCCCTCGATCCTCGTGGCCGACGATATTTTTCCTTCTACCGTCCTGCAGCTCGATGCGGATCGGGTGAAGGGGATCTGTCTGCAGGCCGGCAGTAAACTCTCTCACGGCGCCATTATCGCCCGTCAGGCGGGTATCGCGATGCTTTGCCAGCAGAGCGATGTCCTGACCACGCTACAAAAGGGGGAGACCGTCATCCTTGATATTCCCGGCAAGCGCGTGATTCGCGCCTAGCCTGCTCTAACCTTCTCGCCCCGGAGGCTGTCCCCTCCGGGAACTCGCTTAACTTTCAGGATCCGTTATGTCTCAATTCTTTTTTAATCAGCGCGCCAACCTCGTCAATGAAGTGATTGAAGGAACCATTATCGCCAGCCCGTGGAATAACCTGGCGCGGCTGGAAAGCGATCCCGCCATTCGCGTGGTGGTGCGTCGCGATCTCGACAAAAACAACGTGGCGGTGATCTCCGGCGGCGGTTCCGGTCACGAACCGGCCCACGCGGGCTTTGTCGGTAAAGGCATGCTGACCGCCGCCGTCTGCGGCGATCTTTTTGCCTCGCCGAGCGTCGATGCGGTGCTGACCGCCATCCAGGCCGTGACCGGCGATGCCGGATGCCTGCTGATCGTCAAGAACTACACCGGCGATCGTCTGAACTTCGGCCTCGCCGCGGAGAAAGCGCGTCGCATGGGCTATAACGTCGAAATGCTGATCGTCGGCGATGATATTTCGCTGCCGGATAACAAACACCCGCGCGGTATTGCCGGGACGATTCTGGTGCATAAAGTGGCCGGCTACTTCGCCGAACGCGGCCACAATCTGGCGACCGTGCTGCGCGAAGCGCAGTATGCCGCCAGACACACCTTCAGCCTCGGTCTGGCCCTTTCCAGCTGTCACCTGCCGCAGGATGCGGAAACGACTCCGCGCCATCATCCGGATCAGGCCGAACTGGGGATGGGGATCCACGGCGAACCGGGCGCTTCGGTTATCGCCACGCAGAACAGTGCGGAAATCGTTACGCTGATGGTAGAGAAGCTCAGCGCCGCCCTGCCGGAAACCGGCCGCCTGGCGGTGATGATCAATAATCTCGGCGGCGTATCGATTGCCGAAATGGCAATTTTGACCCGCGAGCTGGCCAATACCCCGCTGCATCAGCGAATTGACTGGCTGATAGGCCCGGCGTCGCTGGTCACCGCGCTGGATATGAAAGGCTTTTCCCTCACCGCCATCGTGCTGGAAGAGAGCATTGAGAAAGCGCTGCTCTCCGCGGTCGAAACCGCCGGCTGGCAGACGCCAGTGCAGCCGCGCGCAATCAGCGTGATGCCCTCGTCGCTGCGCAGTACGCGGGTGGAGTTTACGCCCTCGGAGAATAGCGAGGTTGCAGGCTACGTAGAGCGGGTGACCGGTACGCTATCCGATCTGGAAGCGGACCTCAATGCGCTGGATGCGAAGGTTGGCGACGGCGATACTGGCTCCACCTTTGCCGCTGGCGCACGCGATATCGCCGACTTACTTCAGCGCCGTCAGCTGCCGCTGGCTAACCTCGCCACGCTGTTCGCCCTGATTGGCGAGCGTCTGACGGTTGTGATGGGCGGTTCCAGCGGCGTGCTGATGTCGATTTTCTTTACCGCCGCCGGGCAGAAGCTGGAACAGGGGGCAAGCGTCGCCGAAGCGCTAAACGCCGGTCTGGCACAGATGAAGTTTTACGGCGGTGCCGACGAAGGCGACCGAACCATGATTGACGCCCTGCAACCGGCGCTGGCGGCGCTGCTGGCCGAACCGGAAAATCTGCAGGCCGCTTTCGCGGCGGCGCAGGCGGGCGCGGATCGTACGCTTCACGCCAGCAAAGCAGGTGCAGGACGCGCATCGTACCTGAACAGCGATAGTCTGCGCGGCAATATGGACCCCGGAGCCCACGCGGTGGCCATGGTGTTTAAAGCGCTGGCGCAGAAATAGTCTCTCTGGCACCGCCCCTGCTCCCGGGGGCGGCGCTTAACGCGCCTTGCCCGGGCTACAGGTTCACCGCCGTCTGCGGGCCGGTCGCCCCATGGTTCACCGCCGTCTGCAGGTCTGGTAGCCCGGGTCAGGCGCCAGCCGCAACCCGGGTTTTCTCCCGCGCTTACTTGCTGTGCCAGTAGGCCTGCGAACGCACCAGCTGCGGGTCAATCTCCGGACCTTCAAAACGCGCCAGCAGTGATTTCACCACCGCGCCTTCCCCGGTCACCCAGATAAAATAATCTTCGGTTGGAACCACAACCTGCGCCAGACGCTCGGCCACGGCAGAGGAGTGATGTCCCACCACCCACTCGATATGAAAACCATCGAGATCGGCCAGGTAATCTTGATAAGACTCATCGCCAATGGTGACGATCGCCGTGACCTGCGGGCGCGTCGGAAGCTGCCGCAATCCCAGCAGTCGGCGGCGCAGCGCGGGCATACCTGACTCATCAGTCACATACAGCTGCCAGGCGTAATCTTCCGGCACCACCAGCGAACCGCGCGGGCCGCCGATGACCAGCTTATCGCCCGGTTTCGCCGCCAGCGCCCAGCTGCTGGCTATACCGCCATCGTGAATAAAGAAGTCGTACGCCAGCTCATGACGGTCGGCGTCGTAAAGCGGCGTATAATCGCGGGTCGCCGGACGTACGCCTTCGCCCCAGTTAATGCCTTCATCCGTCACCTCCGGCGGCGTAAACGCAGCACCCGCAGTGGGGAAAAAAAGCTTGGTATGGTCGTCGAAACCCTGGGAGACAAAGCCTTCCAGCGCCTCTCCGCCCAGCACGATACGCTGGAATGCGCTGCCGATACGCTCGACGCGCAATACGGTTAACTCACGGAAACGCAGCTCATTACGCACGCGCTGCGGGTATTTAGGATGCCTGCTCGTTGTCATCTTTCATCGCCTTGGTGAACGGAATAGATATATCTAAAAATATTGCAAATGATAATGATTGCCATTAAAAAAGAATGCAAGCACTTTTTGATATAGCCATAGTAAAACGCCACAAAAGTCAAAAAATAGAATTAAATCTCTAATTATCAACCATATAAAAAATAAATCTGCCACAAGGTTGCGAATTGAGTTTTTTTAGATATAAATTAGATATATCAAAACACTCAAAGGAAAAAATTATGAGAGATCATCACGAAGAAGGCCGTGGGTCACGCGGACGCCACGGCGAACATGGTGAACACGGTCGCAGAGGCGGCGGACGCCGGCAGCGCTTCTTTGGCCATGGCGAGCTGCGCCTGGTCATTCTGGACATCCTCACCCGTAATGCCAGCCACGGTTACGAACTGATTAAAGAGATCGAAACCATGACCCAGGGCAACTACAGTCCCAGCCCCGGCGTCATCTACCCGACGCTCGATTTACTCCAGGATCAGGGATTAATCAGCGTGGCTGACGAAAACGGTCGCAAAAAAATCGCCATCACCGCCGAAGGCAGCCAGCTGCACGCGGAAAACCAGCAGCCGCTGGAGCAGATTCAGGCCAGACTGCAGGCGCGAATGGTGGGTTGTGAGCTACGTAAAAACCCGCAGATGAAGCGCGCGCTGGAGAATTTTAAGGCGGTACTGGATTTAAAAGTTAACCAGCAGGAAATAACCGAAGCGCAGCTAAAGCAGATTGTCGGCGTGATTGACCGCGCGGCGATGGAGATCTCCCAGCTCGACTAATCCTTTGCCTCATTATCGGGCAGCCTGCACCGCCGCGAAGCACGCGGCGGTAACCCTTCAGCGCATCGTTTTACGCCTTCAGGAGTAAAACATGCCAATAATTTCACGATAAGATTAAATTTTGCTCAATTGCGATTTCACGTTGCGTTTATCCCGATTTTCCGGGCCCGCGCCGAAGTGGCGTAATCCCTGCAATACTTCATTCAGTATCATGTGATACGCCCCGCCCAGGAGCATATTTTGAACAGGTTACCTTCAAGCGCATCGGCTCTGGCCTGCAGCGCACACGCACTGAATCTTATTGAGAAGCGAACGCTCGATCATGAAGAGATGAAATCACTTAACCAGGAGGTCAGGGAATACTTTAAAGAGCATGTGAGTCCGGGGTTTTTAGCGTATCGAAAATCGGTCACTGCTGGCGGGGATTACGGAGCCGTAGAGTGGCAAGCGGGAGGATTAAATACGCTTGTCGACACTCAGGGACAGGAGTTTATTGACTGCCTGGGTGGGTTTGGGATTTTTAATGTAGGGCACCGTAATCCAGTTGTCGTTTCCGCCGTCGAAAATCAGCTCGCTAAACAACCCCTTCATAGTCAGGAACTGCTGGACCCGCTGCGGGCCATGCTGGCTAAAACCCTGGCGGCCTTAACGCCGGGCAAACTGAAATACAGCTTCTTTAGCAACAGCGGTACCGAGTCGGTCGAAGCGGCGTTAAAGCTGGCGAAGGCCTACCAGTCTCCGCGCGGCAAGTTTACCTTCGTCGCCACCAGCGGCGCGTTTCACGGTAAGTCGCTGGGCGCGCTTTCAGCCACTGCGAAATCCACTTTCCGTAAGCCCTTTATGCCCCTGCTGCCGGGATTCCGTCATGTACCTTTTGGCGATATCAATGCGATGCGCACGCTGCTGAGCGAGTGCCAAAAGACCGGCGATGACGTCGCGGCGGTGATCCTTGAGCCTATTCAGGGCGAAGGCGGGGTGATTCTGCCGCCGCCGGGCTATCTGCCCGCGGTACGCAAGCTGTGCGACGAGTTTGGCGCGCTGCTGATCCTCGATGAAGTCCAAACCGGCATGGGGCGCACCGGCAAGATGTTCGCCTGCGAGCACGAAAACGTTCAGCCGGATATTCTGTGCCTTGCCAAAGCGCTGGGTGGCGGCGTCATGCCAATTGGCGCCACGGTCGCCACCGAAGAGGTGTTCTCGGTACTGTTCGATAACCCGTTCCTGCATACCACCACGTTTGGCGGCAACCCGCTGGCCTGCGCGGCGGCGCTGGCGACCATTAACGTACTGCTGACGCAAAACCTGCCCGCGCAGGCGGAGCAGAAAGGCGATATGCTGCTGGACGGCTTCCGTCAGCTGGCCCGCGAATATCCGGATCTGGTGAATGACGTGCGCGGCAAAGGTATGCTGATGGCGATTGAGTTTATTGATAACGAAATCGGCTATGACTTTGCCAGCGAAATGTTTCGCCAGCGCGTGCTGGTGGCCGGAACGCTCAACAACGCAAGAACGATTCGCGTTGAGCCGCCGCTGACGCTGACCCCTGAGCAGTGTGAACAGGTGCTAAAAGCGGCCCGCCTGGCGCTGGCGGCGCTGCGGGTTTCGGTGGAAGAGGCGTAATGGCTTGCCCTCTCCCGCTCCGGGAGAGGGCGTTTGCTATACGACGCGCACGCCCGCAGGCATCGCTCTTTCCGGCGTAAGCAGTACGCTTTCGCCGCCATCGTCGGTTTCGGCGCATAACAGCATGCACTCCGACGTTTCACCGCGCATTTTGGCTTTCGCCAGATTGCACAGGACCACGACCGTTTTTCCCAGCAACTCTTCTTCTCGGTAATAGGGCACCAGGCTGGTCACCGTCTGCAAGGTGCGCTCGCCAACGTCAATCCGCGCGATATAGAGCTTATCGGCATTCTCATGTCGTTTTACAGCTACAATTTTTCCCGTACGCATTTCCAGTCTGGCAAAATCATCATAAAGCACCGTTTCCATCTTGCACCCCTCAGGTAAAAATTTAGTAAAAGATAACAAAAGTCGGCGAGGTTTCCGCATAATAGTGTAAGGAATGTTAGATCCATCACTTTTTAGTTCGCTATAAACTTCCCGATGCGGATGAATAATACGGGGGAAATTTACTGAAAAGAGATGCAGCGGCCCGCGCTTGCTTTACAATGGTTTGCGTCGATGGGGCAACGTCAGATAAGGAAAACAATGGCCACACTAAAAGATATCGCGACCGAAGCAGGCGTTTCACTGGCGACGGTTTCCCGGGTATTAAACGACGACCCCACTCTGAACGTGAAAGAAGAGACAAAGCACCGCATTCTTGAGGTAGCGGAAAAGCTGGAATATAAAAGCACTAGCTCGCGTAAGACTCAGGTTCATACCGTCGGCCACCATCATATTCTGGCTATCTACAGCTACCAGCAGGATCTGGAAATCAACGATCCTTACTATCTGGCGATCCGCCACGGTATCGAAACGCAGTGTGAAAAGCTCGGTATTGAGCTGACCAACTGCTACTTTAACAACGCGCTACCCGAGCTGAAAAAAGTGACCGGCGTTCTGATTGTCGGCCAGCCTTCGCGGGCGATTCGCGACGCAGCCACGGCGTTAACCGACAACGTCTGCTTTATTGATTTCCATGAGCCAGGCAGCAGCTACGACGCCGTCGATATCGATCTGGTGCGTATCGCCAAAGAAGTTATCGACTTTTTTATCGCCCAGGGCGCGCGGCGCATCGGCTTTATTGGTGGCCAGGATGAGCCGGGTAAAGCCGACATTCGCGAAGTGGCCTTCGTCGAATATGGCCGCCTGAAGGGGGTGGTTTCGGAAGAAGATATCTGGCGCGGCGGGTTTTCCAGCTCCTCCGGCTATGAGCTGGCAAAAACGATGCTGGCCAGGGCGGATTTCCCCACCGCGCTGTTCGTCGCGTCAGACTCTATCGCCATCGGCGTGCTGCGGGCTATTCATGAACGCGGCCTCGCGATCCCGGAAGATATCTCGCTCATTAGCGTTAACGATATCCCCACCGCGCGTTTTACTTTTCCGCCGCTCTCCACGGTGCGCATTCATTCAGAAATGATGGGCAGCCAGGGCGTTAATCTGCTGGTTGAAAAAGCCCGCGATGGCCGTGCGCTGCCGCTAAACGTCTTTGTCCCCAGCGTGCTGAAGCTGCGCGGCACCACCCGCTAATCCCCCGTTCTGACGCTAAATCCTCTGCGCCTGGCCCCCGGGGCGGCGCTTGACGCGCCTTGCCCGGGCTACGGGTTCACCGCCGTCTGCCAAACGGTAGCCCGGACAGGCGCAGCGCGCCGCCTCCGGGATTTTCCTCCATCCCCCATCCTCTGCACCTTTTCCCCATCCTGACCGCTGGCGGCCAACCCGCTCATTTTGTGATCGAGTTAAAGTAAATCACTCCTGGCAGTTTAATTTAGTAAAACTTTTACTAAAATACCTTCTATCCGTTTAGTCCGTTCAGGGAGGCGATATGAATCGCTGGGAAAATCTTCAACTCACTCATGAAAACCGGCTGCCTCCGCGCGCCTATTTCTTCTCTTACGATTCGCGGGCCCAGGCGCAAACCTTCGCCCGTGAAACCAGCAGCCGCTTTTTGTCCCTTAGCGGACAGTGGAAATTCTGCTTCTTTAACAACCCGCTGCGGGTGCCGGAAGCGTTCACCTCGCAATACATGAGCGACTGGGGGCCGATTACCGTACCGGGAATGTGGCAGATGGAAGGACACGGCCAGCTACAGTACACCGACGAAGGCTTTCCCTTCCCGATTGACGTTCCCTACGTGCCGACCGACAACCCTACCGGCGCCTATCAGCGCATCTTTACCCTCAGCGAGGGCTGGCAGGACCAGCAGACCCTGATTAAATTTGATGGCGTCGAGACCTATTTTGAAATTTACGTTAACGGTCAGTACATCGGTTTCAGCAAAGGCAGCCGCCTGACGGCGGAGTTTGATATTAGTCACGCGGTAAAAAACGGCGACAACCTGCTTTGCGTGCGCGTCATGCAGTGGGCGGACTCCACCTATATAGAAGATCAGGATATGTGGTGGTCGGCGGGTATCTTCCGTGACGTGTATCTGGTGGGCAAAAACCCGCTTCACGTCCAGGACTTCACTCTGCGCACCGATTTTAACGATGACTACGTCGACGCCACCCTCTCCTGCCAGCTGGTGCTGGAAAATCTCGCCGCGCAGCCGGGCGCAGCCACACTGGAATACGCGCTGTTCGACGGCGAAAAGGCGCTATATGAAGGCGTAACGCCGCGCCTGAGCATCAGCCAGCAGCTGAACGTCAACTTTGCGATCGACGTGAAGGCGCCGCAGCAGTGGTCGGCGGAAAATCCTTATCTCTATCACCTGGTGATGACGCTGAAAAACGCCGCCGGAGAGATTATCGAAGTTATCCCGCAGCGCGTCGGTTTTCGCGATATCAAAGTGCGCAACGGCCTGTTCTACATCAATAACCGCTACGTGATGCTGCACGGCGTTAACCGCCACGACAACGACCATCTGAAGGGTCGCGCCGTAGGGATGGACCGCGTTGAGAAAGATCTGCTGCTGATGAAGCAGCACAATATCAACTCGGTACGCACCGCCCACTACCCCAATGACCCGCGTTTCTATGAGATGTGCGACATTTACGGTCTGTTCGTGATGGCGGAAACCGATGTCGAATCCCACGGCTTCGCCAACGTCGGCAATCTGAGCGCCATCACCGATGATCCGGCATGGGAGCATATATACGTCGAACGAATCGTGCGCCACATTCACGCGCAGAAAAACCATCCGTCGATCATTATCTGGTCGCTGGGTAACGAGTCCGGCTACGGCTGCAACATTCGGGCGATGTATCACGCCGCTAAAGCGATCGACGATACCCGTCTGGTGCATTACGAAGAGGATCGCGACGCGGAGGTGGTGGATATCATCTCCACCATGTATACCCGCGTGCCGCTGATGAATGAATTCGGGGAATATCCGCATGCCAAGCCGCGAATTATCTGCGAATACGCCCATGCGATGGGCAACGGTCCCGGCGGGCTGAGCGAATACCAGAACGTGTTCTATCAACACGACAGTATTCAGGGCCACTACGTCTGGGAGTGGTGCGATCACGGGATTCAGGCCACCGATGACAGCGGCGCGGTTTGGTACAAATTCGGCGGCGACTACGGGGACTATCCTAATAACTACAACTTCTGTCTTGACGGTCTGATTTTCTCCGACCAGACGCCTGGGCCCGGCCTCAGAGAGTACAAACAGGTTATCGCCCCGGTAAAAGTTCAGGCAACCGACATCGCCCGCGGCGAACTGCGCATCGATAATAAGCTCTGGTTCTCGACGCTGGATGACTACACCCTGCGCGTGGAAGTTCGCGCCGAAGGGGCTACGCTTGCCAGCCAGCAGCTTAAGGTGCGCGATCTTGCGCCAAACAGCGGCCGCGATATCACCATTGACCTGCCAGAACTGGACGATCGCGAAACCTTCCTCAACATCCTGGTGACCAAAGACTCGCGCACGCCGTATAGCGAGGCCAACCATCCGATCGCCGTTTACCAGTTCCAGCTAAAAGAACAGACGGCAACGAAATCGCCGCTGATGAATGCCAGCGCAACCCCGCTACAGATAGTTGATGAACGACTGAGCTACAGCATCACCGGGCATAACTTCCGCGTGGTCTTCTCTAAAGTCAACGGCAAACTGAGCGAATGGCAGGTGAACGGCGTAGACCAGGTGACCCGTGAGCCGAAGATTAACTTCTTCAAGCCGATGATTGATAACCACAAGCAGGAATATGAGGGGCTGTGGCAGCCCAGTCACCTGCAAATTATGCAGGAGCATCTGCGTGAATTCAGCGCCGAACAGCGTGGAGACACGGTGATTATCACCACCCGCAGCATTATCGCTCCGCCGGTTTTCGATTTTGGCATGCGTTGTACCTATCGCTGGCAGATTACCCCGCAGGGCCATATTAACGTTGAGCTTGCGGGGGAACGTTATGGGGACTATCCGCATATCGTGCCGTGCATCGGTTTTATGCTGGGCATTAACGGTCAGTTTGAACAGGTGAATTACTACGGTCGCGGTCCCGGTGAAAACTACGCCGACAGCCAGCAGAGCAACATCATTGATGTCTGGCGCACCACCGTGGACGACATGTTCGTGAACTACCCGTTCCCGCAGAACAACGGCAACCGCCAGCACGTCCGCTGGGCCGCGTTTACCGACCGTCACGGCAGCGGCCTGATGGTGGTCCCGCGCGATCCGCTCAACATCAGCGCCTGGCACTATACGGCGGAGAATCTGCACGCCGCGCAGCACTGTAACGAACTGCGTCGCAGCGATGACATCACCCTGAATATCGACGCCCAACTGCTCGGCCTGGGCTCTAACTCCTGGGGGAGCGAGGTGCTGGATAGCTGGCGGGTGTGGCTCAAACCGTTCAACTATGGCTTTACGCTGCTGCCGCTGGAAGGCGGGAGCGCTTCCTCGCAGACGCTGGCGAATCATAGCTTTGGCGCCGGTTTCTTTTCCTCCGATTCACACAGCGAGGCTGAAAAATGAGAATTCTCGATAATTTAGAACAATTTAAGCAAATTTATCACAGTGGACGTAAATGGCAGCGCTGCGTAGAAGCTATCAATAATGTCGATAATATCCGGCCTGGAGTTGCCCATTCGATAGGCGATTCGCTCTCCTATCGCGTGGCAAGCGACAGCACCACGGATGCGCTGTTCGTTGGCAACCGCCGCTATTTCGAGGTGCATTACTACCTCCAGGGTCAGCAAAAAATTGAGTTTGCCGCTAAAGAGCAGCTGCAGACCGTCGCCTGCTATCGCGATGAAACTGACCGTGAATATTTGAAAGGCATTGGTGAAACCGTGCAGGTCCATGAAGGACAAATGGTGATTTGCGATACCCACGAAGCTTATCGCTTTATCTGCGACTCGCCGGTCAAAAAGGTGGTGCTCAGAGTGACTATCGAAGACGGCTACTTCCTGAATAAGTAAGCCCGCGTTACGCAAGATGAGGCCAGCGGATCGACTCGTTGGCCTTCCCGGTCCCAGCCCTCAATGCGGGCCAGATCATTTTCCGGAGGACTTATGTCCGAATCAGTTCGTGCCAAAATAGGGAAGTTCGCCCTACTGTCGATGGCGTTTGCCGCCGTATTTAACGTACGAAATATCGTTAATAATAACATCGAGTTAGGGCTCAGTTCCGCCCCTATCTTTCTGTTTGCCACGGTGGTCTATTTTATTCCGTTTGTCTTTATCATCGCCGAATTCGTGTCAGCGAATAAAAATTCCGAATCAGGTATGTACGCCTGGCTGAAGCAGCCTTTAGGTACCCGCGCGGCCTATCTCGGCTCGTTCCTGTACTGGTTTGTGAACCTGTTCTTTTTCCTGTCGCTGCTGCCGAACGTGGTGGCCTACGCCTCGTACGCCATTATGGGTTACGCCATTCCCTTCTCGCCGATGGTCACTTCGCTGATCTCTATCGTTCTGTTCGCCATGGCCACCCACATTTCCACCAAAGGCGCGACCTGGCTGGGGAAAATCTCCGAATGCGTGGCTTATGGCGTCTTCGCGCTCTTTGCGATTTACGTGGTCGGTGCTATTACCGCGCTGGGCGCGGGCCATGTCCCTGCGCAGCCGATTACGCTGCACGCCATGGCGCCTACCATCAACTGGGCGACGCTGGGGATTATGTGCTGGATCTTCCAGGCGGCTGGCGGGGCTGAAACCGTTGCCGCATATCTGAACGATACTAAAGGCGGGCAGAAATCGTTTATTAAAGTCATCATCACCGCCGGGATCCTGATTGGCGGCATGTATGCGCTGGGTTCTCTGCTGGTCAACGTCTTTGTGGCACGGGAAGACCTGACCTATGCAGCCGGTATGGTGGAAATTTTCACCGGTCTCGGCGCTTATTTCCATATTTCCGAAGCGCTGATGGGCCGCTTCGTCGGCATCATTCTGTTTATCGCCATTTTCGGCAGCATGATGATGTGGACCGCTGCACCGGTAAAAATTCACTTCTCGGAAATTCCTGCCGGCATCTATGGCAAAAAAACCACCGAGCTGAACGTCCACGGCGTGCCGGTGCGCGCCGCCTGGTGGCAATTTGTCTTCGTCTTTCTGATGCTCATCGTGAATGGTTTCGGCTCCGCCAGCGTTCAGCAAATGATGAACACCGCCATCAACCTGACCGCCGGGACCGCAATGCTACCGCCGCTGTTTATCATGGCCGCCTACTTTGTTTTCCGCTGGAAACATGACGACACGCCGCGCGACTTCCGCATGGGTTCAAGAAAAGTTGGGATGGCCGTGGTGTCGATGCTTATCGTTATTTTCCTGGTCAGCATGACCGCCTCCGCTTTCCCGCCAGGAGTCGACCTGGTGAACGCCTTCTTCATTAACGTCTTTATGACCGCAGTCTTCTCCGGACTCGCATGGTGGTGGATAACCCGCTTTGAGAAAAAACAGCGCAAGAACCAACAACCAGGCCTGAAATCAGCGGCAAATACGGTGAAATAAGCCACCGTTGCTCCCGCCAGCGGTATATCCCCTGGCGGGATTTTTTTACCCGCAAGCCATGATCTGTCGCCCAACCATTTTCGTGATCGAGTTAAAGCAATTCATTTTTACCGCTTTTATTTACTAAATATTTTACTAAAATTAACCACAATACTTAACTACCTCTACCCTACAAACAACACAATCCCCTTCGGCCATTCTCTGAAGGACAATGTGTGGAGATGTGTTATGTCTGATATCAAACGTAATACCATCGGCAAGTTTGGCCTGCTGTCGCTAACTTTCGCCGCCGTCTTCAGTTTTAATAACGTGATCAATAACAATATTGAGCTGGGACTGGCGTCGGCGCCGATGTTCTTCCTTGCAACCCTGCTCTACTTTGTTCCTTTCTGTCTGATCATCGCGGAATTCGTTTCGCTGAATAAAAACTCCGAAGCGGGCGTTTATGCCTGGGTAAAAAGCTCGCTAGGGGGGCGCTGGGCCTTTATTACCGCCTATACCTACTGGTTCGTGAATCTGTTCTTTTTTACCTCGCTGCTGCCGAGGGTAATCGCTTATGCCTCCTACGCTTTCCTCGGATACGAGTACATTCTGACGCCCGTGGCCACCACGATGTTGAGCATGGCGCTGTTCGCCCTGTCGACCTGGGTTTCCACCAACGGCGCAAAAATGCTGGGTCCAATCACCTCGGTCACTTCATCGTTAATGCTGCTGCTGACGCTCTCCTACATTCTGCTTTCCGGCGGCGCGCTGGTGGGCGGTATTCAACCAGCGGATCCGATTACCGTGGATGCAATGATCCCGAACTTTAACTGGGCGTTCCTCGGCATCACCACCTGGATCTTTATGGCGGCCGGCGGGGCCGAGTCCGTCGCGGTGTACGTCAATGACGTGAAAGGCGGATCGAAATCATTTGTTAAGGTCATTATCCTCGCCGGGATCGTGATTGGCGTGCTGTACTCCATTTCCTCGGTACTGATAAACGTGTTTATCAGCAGTAAAGAGCTGAAATTTACCGGCGGATCGGTACAGGTCTTCCACGGCATGGCGGTATGGTTTGGCCTGCCCGAAATCGTGGTCAACCGTTTTGTCGGCCTGGTCTCCTTTACCGCCATGTTTGGTTCGTTATTAATGTGGACCGCGACGCCGGTCAAAATCTTTTTCTCCGAAATCCCGCCCGGAATATTTGGTAAAAAAACCGTTGAGCTCAATCAAAACGGCGTACCGGCGCGCGCGGCGTGGATCCAGTTCCTGATTGTGATTCCGCTAATGATAATTCCGATGATGGGCTCAAGTACCGTGCAGGATTTAATGAATACCATCATCAATATGACCGCCGCCGCCTCGATGCTGCCGCCGCTGTTTATCATGCTGGCGTACCTTAATCTGCGCCGCAAGCTCGATCATCTGCCGCGCGATTTTAAAATGGGTTCACGCACCACCGGTATTACGGTGGTCTCCATGCTGATTGTTATTTTCGCTATCGGCTTCGTCGCCTCAACCTTTCCCACCGGCGGCAATATTCTGACGATTATTTTCTATAACGTCGGCGGAATCGTTATCTTCCTCGGATTTGCATGGTGGAAATACAGCAAATACGTGAAAGGTTTAACTCGGGAAGAAAAAAGAATTGAAGCAGCGCCAGCCTCTGACGCGTCTTAATCTATTTTTCTTAAATAAAAAACCACAATACCTCTAAATAAAATGATGAAAAAGAACAGGCCTATTTACTGGGCGCTTGCCGCCCTGGCTTTTTGCACACCGGCTATTGCCGTCGATGTGGCGCATCCGGCGGAACATGATGACATGAAAACGCCTGAACTTAATGTCACCTCATACCGTTTTTACGGTGAATTGGGGGTTGGCGGATATATGGATCTAGAAGGCGAGGACAAGCATAAATATAGTGATGGCACCTATATTGAAGGCGGACTGGAAATAAAGCACGGCAGCTGGTTTGGTTTAATTTATGGCGAAGGCTGGACGGTTCAGGCCGATCGTCAGGGAAATGCCTGGGTAGCGGACCACGGCTGGGGCGGATTTGAAGGTGGAATAAACCGCTTCTACGGCGGATATAAAACCGAGAGCAGCACCGAGATTATGCTCAGCCTGCGCCAGGATTCATCGCTCGACGATCTGCAGTGGTGGGGCGATTTCACGCCCGACCTCGGCTACGTGATCCCCAATACGCGCGATATCATGTACGCGCTCAAGGTGCAGAACCTGGCGGGAGATTTTCGCTACAGCGTGACCGCCACGCCCGCCGGGCACCACGATGAAAGCAAAGCGTGGCTCCATTTCGGCAAATACGACCGCTACGACGATAAATATACCTACCCGGCGATGGTCAACGGCTACATCCAGTACGATCTCGCGAACGAGGTGACCTGGATGAATGGGCTTGAGGTGACGGATGGGACCGGCCAGCTATTTTTGACCGGTATTCTCACCCCCAACCTTGCCGCCCGCGCCTGGCATCATACCGGGCGCGCCAGGGGAAAAGACGTGCCGGGAACGGAGACCGGCTTTATGGCCAGCGCTATGTATGAAGCGCTCAAGGGCGTGTATCTCTCTACCGCCTATAGCTACGCCAAACACCGCCCGGATCGCGCCGCCGAGGAAACCACCTCGTTTATGCAGTTCGGCATCTGGTACGAATACGGCGGCGGACGTTTTGCCACCGCTGCGGACAGCCGCTTCTACATGAAAAATGCCTCCGGCAACCCGAGCGATCAGGTTTTCCTGATGCAATATTTCTATTGGTAAAAAGGGATATCAATACCGTGAAGATTACCACTACTCTTACGCCGCTGGCCTGCGCCCTACTGCTAAGCTTTTCCGCCCACGCGCTGACCGCGGATGACTTTAAAAATGTTATCAACCGCAGCGGCGCGCCGCAGGCGATGCAGGATTTTGATAACGATGACCACCAGCGCTTCAACCCGTTTTTCGATTTGGGCGCATGGCATGGGCATCTGCTGCCTGATGGTCCGGCCACCATGGGCGGATTTCCCGGACCCGCGCTGCTCACTGAGGAGTACATCAACTTTATGGCGACCAATTTCGATCGCCTGACGGTATACCAGAACGGCAAAAAAGTCGCCTTCACCCTGCAGGCCTGGAGCCTGCCCGGCGCGCTGGTGCAAAAGCTCTCCGCGGCCGGCGTACAGGTCGAGATGACCCTGCGCTTTGCCAGCGCGCACACCTCTTTACTGGAGACTAAAATCACCAGTAGCAGCCCGCTTAAGCTGGTCTGGGACGGCGAGTTGCTGGAGAAACTCTCCGCCAAAGAGGGGAAACCGCAGTCAACGCAAACCATCGACCAGGCTTTCCCGGACTATCAGCGCCGCCTGAGCGCGACCCACGACGGCCTGACCGTCAGCTTCGGCAAAGTCCGCTCCGCATCGGATTTAATGACCTCCGGCGAATCGCAGTATCAGATCCATCGCTCCCTGCCGACGGTCACCCAAATCGACGGCCATCGATTCACCAGCAGCGCGCAAATCAACGGCTCGACCACGCTCTATACCACCTACTCGCACCTGCTGAACGCCGAGCAGGTTCGGCTCGAGAAAGCGCAAATCCGCGATATTCTTGCGCGACCGGTACACTACCTGCGCGCTTCCGAGGCGCGCTGGAACGGCTATCTGCAAAAGGGGCTGACCAATCCTGATGCTACGGCGCAGCAAACCCGGGTGGCGGTAAAAGCGATCGAAACCCTTAACGGTAACTGGCGCGCGCCGGGCGGCGCCGTTAAGCACAACACCGTCACGCCGTCGGTAACCGGGCGCTGGTTCTCAGGCAACCAGACCTGGCCGTGGGATACCTGGAAGCAGGCCTACGCCATGGCCCACTTCAACCCGGAGATCGCGAAAGAGAACATCCGTGCCGTCTTCTCCTGGCAGATTGCCGCCGACGATAAAGTGCGGCCGCAGGATGCCGGGTTCATTCCGGATCTGATCGCCTGGAACCTGAGCCCGGAACGCGGCGGCGACGGCAGCAACTGGAACGAGCGAAATACCAAACCGAGCCTGGCGGCCTGGTCGGTGATGGAAGTCTATAACGTTACGAAAGATAAAACCTGGCTGGCGGAGATGTATCCGAAGCTAGTGGCCTACCATGACTGGTGGCTGCGCAACCGCGACCACAACGGCAACGGCGTGCCGGAGTACGGCGCGACCCGCGATAAAGCGCACAACACCGCCGATGGCGCGATGCTGTTTACCGTGAAAAAGGGCGATAAAGAACGGACGCTTTCCGGCCTGAAAACCTACGAGCAGGTGACGGCGAAAGGCGATTACGACAGCCTGGAGATCCCGGCGCAGGTGGCCGCCTCCTGGGAGTCGGGGCGCGACGACGCGGCGGTTTTCGGCTTTATCGATAAAGATCAGTTGGATAAATACATCGCTGGCGGCGGCAAGCGTAGCGACTGGACGGTGAAATTTGCTGAAAACCGGGATAAAAGCGGCAATCTGCTCGGCTATTCGCTGCTGCAGGAGTCGGTCGATCAGGCCAGCTACATGTACAGCGACAACCACTATCTGGCGGAGATGGCGGCCCTTCTCGGCAAGCCGGAGGAGGCAAAACGCTACCGGGCGCTGGCGAAAAAGCTCGCCGACTATATCAACACCTGCATGTTCGACCCGCAGAGCAAATTCTATTACGACATTCGCATTGAAGCGCAGCCGCTGGCAAACGGCTGCGCCGGTAGGCCGATCGTCGAGCGCGGCAAAGGCCCGGAGGGCTGGTCGCCGCTTTTCAACGGCGCGGCCACTCAGGCGCATGCCGATGACGTCATTTCGGTGATGCTGGACGCCAAAGAGTTCAACACTTTCGTACCGCTGGGTACCGCCGCATTAACGAATCCGGCGTTTGGCGCGGATATTTACTGGCGCGGCCGCGTGTGGGTGGACCAGTTCTGGTTCGGCCTGAAGGGGATGGAGCGCTACGGCCACCGCGAAGAGGCGCTGCAGCTGGCGGACGCCTTCTTCAGGCACGCCCGGGGGCTCACCTCCGATGGCCCGATTCAGGAGAACTACAATCCGCTCACCGGCGCTCAGCAGGGCGCGCCGAACTTCTCCTGGAGCGCGGCGCATCTGTACATGCTGTATAACGAGTTTTTCCGTAAACCATAGGCTAGTGCCCTTACCCTAACCCTCTCCCACAGGGAGAGGGAACGGTCCGGCTCCCGATTTAACAGACGGCTCCTCTTTTCCCCCTCTTTCCGTGGGAGAGGACTCGTCTTACACCTCCGGCAGCAGGCCGATAAAGCTGCGTTTCTGCCGCGGCTGCGACATCAGCGCCTCCAGCTTCTCTACGCAGGCCAGATAGTGCGGGGTTTTCTTGTGCGCCAACACCGCTTCATCATCTTTATAGGCTTCATAAATAAAAAAGCGCGTCTTCACCTCCGGGTCCTGCAGGACATCAAAGCGAAGATTGCCCGGCTCCTGCAGCGCCCCTTCGTGGTTGGCGCGGAATACCTCAAGAAACTCGTCGACCCGTTCCGGTTTGATATTGATTTCTACCAGCGTTACGTTCATTGCAGCTCTCCCTGTTTTTCCTCCTGCCAGAACTGATACGCCTCGCGGGCGCTCAGGTTCTCATGTACCACTTTTTTCACCGCCTTCAGCATCGCGCGCGGCGCGCTGGACTGGAAGATATTCCGTCCCATATCGACGCCGGATGCGCCCTGGTCAATCGCCCGCCAGCACATCTCGAGCGCCTCCTGCTCCGGCAGCTTTTTGCCCCCGGCGATGACGATCGGCACCGGGCAGCTGGCGGTCACTTTCTCAAAGCCTTCCTCAACAAAGTAGGTTTTTACAAACTGCGCCCCCATTTCAGCGGCAATGCGGCTGGCCAGCGAGAAGTAGCGGGCGTCGCGGGCCATCTCTTTACCCACCCCGGTTACCGCCAGCACCGGCATACCGTAGCGGTTGCCGGCGTCCACCAGCTTGATGATGTTGTTGATGGACTGATGCTCATGTTCGCTGCCGATATAGACCTGCGCCGCCACCGCGCAGACGTTCAGGCGCAGCGCATCTTCCATCGCCACCGCCACGCACTCGTTGGAAAGTTCGCTGAGGATCGAGTTGCCGCCGGAAGCGCGCAGCACCACCGGTTTGTTGGTCGCGGCCGGCACCTGACTGCGCAGTACGCCGCGGGTGCACATCAGCACGTCGGTCTCCTCGAACAGCGGCGCGATAGAGAGATCGATACGCTCCAGACCGGTAGTCGGCCCCTGAAAATAGCCGTGATCGAAAGCCAGCATCACCGTGCGATTGCTCTGCGGATTAAAGATACGCGCCAGCCGCGACTGCATCCCCCACTCCAGCGACCCACAGCCCTTCAGCGTATAGAGCGTGTTCTGCTGCGGACGGTCTAAGCCGAAGTTTTTTCCCTCTTTGATATCGTCTAAATCAGCCATCTCATCCTCCATCAGAAATCGTAGTTATTGATATTCTCTTTGGTGAACACCACCCGCTCCGGCAGCAGCACGATGCCGTTGCCTTTCGCTTCATACTGATAACCCTGCACGCTGTTGGGCTCGACTTTCAGGGTGCCGAGATCTTTCACATCAACGCTGTCGCCGACGTTAAGATCGCCCTTTTTCAGCAGACGATCGGCGACGTTAACCGCGATCTTGCCTTGCTGTACCACGTCCCACAGGCCGAAGGCTTTTACCGTGCCGCGCTCTACATAGGGGCGCATCACGTTCGGGGTACTGAAGCCGACAATCGCCACGCCCTGGCGCTTAAGGTTCTCTGCCGCCTGGGCGGCGGCCGGAAGCGCGTTGGCGTCCGGGGCGATAATGGCGTCGAGATCCGGGTACGCTTTTAAGATCCCCTCGGCAGTTTGCAGCGATTTGGTGGCGTCGTTATAGCCAAACTGCGTGGTCACCACTTCCCACTGCGGATGCGCTTTTTCAATTTTGGCTTTCGCCTCTTTTACCCACTGGTTCTGATCGGTCACCGTTGGGCTGGAGTAGAAAAACGCCACCTTGGCGGTGGGTTTCGTCACCTGTTTTTCCGCCATCTCCACCAGCAGGCCGCCAAGCTGCTGCGGCGTCCCCTGGTTGATATAGATGCTGCGGCACTCTGGTTTGGTATCGGAGTCCCAGGTCAGAACCTTGACCCCGCGCTGCATCGCCCGCTTCAGCGCCGGGCACAGGCCGTCCGGTGATACGGCGGAGACGATAATCGCGTTGTAGCCCTGGTTGACGAAGTTGTTGATCAGCTGCACCTGGCCGGAGACACTCGGTTCGGTCGGGCCGTCATAGGTGACGTCCACGCCGAGCGCTTTGCCCGCCTCTTTCGCGCCGTTACCGCCGCTGGTAAAGAAGCCGACGCCGACCAGCTTAGGAATAAAGGCGATGCGGTCCGCCGCCTGAGCGGTTGCCACGCTTAACGCCAGCGCCAGGGCGCTCGTTTGCAGGATTCGTTTGGTTTTCATCGTATGTTTATGCTCCGATTGTCTTATGCGCGAGAAAGACGCCGCCAGGTCATCCGCACCCACTCACGGTGCAGACTCAGCGAACGCCCCATCACCACCACAACCAACAGCGCCCCTGACAGCGCGCTCGACACCTGGTTGGGGATGCCGACCATTTGCAAACCTTGTTGTAAATAGCCCACCAGCAGCGCGGCAAGCGCCGTGCCGACGATCGAGCCGGAACCGCCGTAGATATTGGCCCCGCCGAGCACCGCGGCGGTCAGCGCCGGCATCAGCAGGTCGCGGCCTAAGTCCGAGCGCGCCGAGCCGAAATAGGAGACCATCACCAGCGCCGCCACCGCCGACGCCACGCCCACCAGGCCATACAGCGCGTAGGGCATCCCGTTAACGGAAAGCGCGGCGTAGCGCGCGGCGCGCGGGTTCTGCCCGAGCAGAAAAAGGTGCCGCCCAAAGCGCCCGCGGTGGGCCAGCAGCCAGAAAAAAAAGGTGATAACGGCGAACAGCACCAGCGGTATCGGCAGGCCGAACAGGGTCAGATTGGCGAAGGCGGTAAAGCTATCCGGGAATCCGCCGATGCCTTCGTAGCCGGTCGCCCCGGCCATGCCCGAAAGCAGCAGCGCGCCGCCGCCGTAGAGGTACAGGGTGCCAAGGGTAATCACCAGCGGGCTAATGCCGGTGTAGTGAATCAGCGCCGCGTTCAGCAGCCCGCACAGCAGGCCGAGCAGCAGCGTCAGGGGGATCGCGAGGCTCATCGGCCAGCCCGCCTGCATCATCACCCCCAGCGCGATGGCGCACAGGCCGATGGTGGAACCGAGCGAAATATCAATCCCGCCGCTGATGATCACCAGCGTCAGCGGCAGCGCCACGATGCCGATGCAGATAAAGTCGCTGGTGCTGAACAGCAGCATATTGAGATCGAGCATGCGCGGATTCAGGGTGCCAAACAGCAGGATCTCCACCACCAGTAATCCCAGCAGCGCGCTTTCCCAGTTGAGCTTCATTTACGCCACCTCTTTATTTTTACGTTCAGGAAACGGGGCCACGCGCTTGCCCCCTTTATTGCCGGGCTGAAAGCGACTGTATTTCAGCGCCCGCTGATGGCGGGTCAGCGCCTGACGCAGCCGCCCGTCGAGCACCAGTACGCCGAGCAGCACCAGGCCGGCAATGAAGTCGTTCCACCACGCCGGGAGACGAAACAGCACCAGCACGGTATCGATTTGGGTGAGGAAGAAGGCGCCGAGAAAAGCGCCGAGCAGCGTGCCGGTACCGCCCAGCAGCGAGATCCCGCCGAGCACGCAGGCGGCGATGGCTTTCATCTCCAGGCCGCTGCCGGTCTGATTGGGCACAAATCCAATCTGCGCGGCGAACACAATCCCGGCGCAGGCCGCCAGCATGCCGTTAAGGGTGAATGCCAGCATCCGCGTGCGGTTCACCGCCACCCCAAGCTGGCGGGCAGCGGCAAGGTTATCGCCGACGGCGTAAAAATCACGGCCAAAGGCAGTACGCGATAGTATCCCGCCGCCCGCCAGCAGTAGCGCCAGCACCAGCCAGCCCAGCGGAGAAATGCCGATGAATGCCGGTTCCGACAGCGCTTTCAGGCTGTTCGGCAAACCTTCAATCCACTTACCGCCGGTCCACAGCAGCATCACCCCGCGATAAAGGCCGAGGGTGCCGAGAGTGGCGACAATCGCCGGGATGCGCAGCCCCACCACCAGCAGGCCGTTAAAGGCGCCAGCCAGCGCGCCGATCGCCAGCGCAAAGGCGATGGCGGTCATCAGCCCATACCCGCTATTTAGCGCCACGCCTGTCGCGATAGCGCTCAGGCCAACGGTGGAGCCCACCGAAACGTCAATATTGCGGGTGAGCATCACCAGCGTCGCCCCCAGCGCCAGCAGGCAAAGGATTTGCGAGCTGGCGAAAATCATGCCCAGGGTTTGTAAGCTGAAATAAGCCGGGTTGAGCGCCACCAGCCCGGCAAACAGCACCACGATGGCGAGGAAGGCGCTCAGTTCGCGATTCTTTAATAACGTTTTCATGCCTGCCCTCCGAAGGCCAGGGTCATCATCCGGTCAACGCTGACCGCCTGCTGCGCCAGCTCGCCGCTCTGCCTGCCCTGATGCATTACAACCACCCGATCGGCCAGGCCAACGAACTCGTCGAGATCGCTGGAGATCATCAATACCGCCACGTTCTGCGCGGCGACGCTTTTCAGCAGCTGATAGATGTCGGCTCGGGCGGAAACGTCCACGCCGCGGGTCGGTTCATCGACGATCAGCAGCAGCGGGTTAGCCTCCAGGCAGCGCGCCAACAGTACCTTCTGCTGGTTACCGCCGGAGAGCGTGCGCACCGGGCGATCGCCATCGGCCATTTTGATCCCCAGCGCCCGGTGATAGCGCTCCACCACCGCCGCTTCGCGCCGGTTCTGCTGCCACAGCGACGGCTGGTTAAACATCACCGTGTTCCAGCGCACCGGCGCATCGAGAAACAGACCGGAAACCTGTCTGTCCTCCGGCAGATAGACCAGCCCGCTGGCCAGCCTGGCGCGCGTGCTGTCGCGGCTGATATCGCGGTTTTCCAGCCACACCCGCCCTGCGCGAGCCGGCCGCAGACCATAGAGCGTTTCAGCAAATTCGGTACGCCCGGATCCGACCAGCCCGGCGAGGCCGACGATCTCCCCGGCGCGGATCTCCAGATTGAGATCGATAAAGCCCTCTCCGGTCAGATCTTCGACCCGCAGCACCGGAAAATCCTGCGCCTGAGTGCGACGATTGCCCGGCAGCGCCAGCCACAACTTTTGCGTGTCGCTCAGGGCTCGATCGCGACTGACCGGCGTCATTGCGCCAATCAGCTGGTTGTCGCCGTAGTGCGCGGTTTCCCCGCTCAGCACCACCGCGCCATCGCGCATCACCGAAACGTGGCTGGCGACCTGGCGGATCTCCGGCAGCTTGTGCGAGATAAACACGATCCCGACACCGAGCGCCTGCAAAGAGCGGATCTGGCGAAACAGGCGATCGGTTTCTCCCGGCGTCAATGAGGCGGTGGGCTCATCGAGGATCAGGATCTGCGCGTCGCGCATCAGCCCGCGCAGGATCTCCACCATTTGCTGATCGGCCACTTCCAGCGTGCTGGCCGCCGCCTCAAGGTTAAGCTGGCAATTAAGCTGCTGAAGCTTTTCCTGCAGATGGTTCTCGTTATCCGCCCGCTTCGGCAGACGAAAAAGAATATTTTCCCGCACCGTCAGATTGGGGAATAACATCGGTTCCTGCGGCACCAGATACACGCCCTGCTGATGGGCCTGGGCGGGAGTAAGGCGCGCAAATGTACGTTCGCCGAGGATGAGCTCACCGCTGTCAGGGGTCTCTACCCCGGCAATAATCTTCATCAGCGTCGATTTTCCGGCGCCGTTGCCGCCCATCAGCGCGTGCACCTGGCCGGAAAGCAGCGTGAAATCAATATGCTTCAGCACGGTCACGCCGGAGAACTGTTTGCAGATTTGGCGAGCTTCAAGCAGTGGCTTCATCATCGCGCCTCGTTTTGAACAAAAGATTTTTTGAATTAATAATGTTCAAAAGCGTAGACGGTGAACTATATTTACAACCGTGCAACGATCACAGTTTTATGCTTTCGATCGTTTGAATAAAACCAGCGAACAACGAAAGATCGGTTTTGCCAGTCGGCTCACATTTTCCGACCACGCAATAACGAACATATGATCTAAATTTTTATAAGAGTTCACTTTATGAGCGAAAAACGCATTACGGAAGAGAGCCGCTACGCCGGGCTGGCGTTAGCCGAGGAAGAGCTGGTGGCGCGGGTGGCGTGGTGTTACTACCACGACGGCCTGACGCAGAACGACATCGGCGAGCGTTTAGGGCTGCCGCGGTTAAAAATCTCCCGCCTGCTGGAAAAAGGTCGCCAGTCGGGAGTGATCCGCGTACAGATTAATTCGCGCTATGAGGGCTGTCTGGCGCTGGAAACCGAACTCCAGCAGCGCTTTGGCCTGAAAATCGCCCGCGTGCTGCCGGCGCTCAATACCCCGCCGATGAACACCCGCCTGGGGATTGGCGCGGCGCAATCGTTAATGGGCGTGCTGGAGCCAGGACAACTGCTGGCGGTGGGCTTTGGCGAAGCCACCATGAGCTGCCTGCAGCATCTGAGCGGGTTTATCGGTTCCCAACAGGTTCGGCTGGTGACGCTTTCCGGCGGCGTAGGTCCGTATATGACCGGCATTGGCCAGCTGGATGCCGCCTGTAGCGTCAGCATGATCCCCGCGCCGCTGAGGGTGTCATCGGCGGATGTAGCGGAGATCCTGCGCCGGGAATCGAGCGTACGCGATGTGATCCTGGCCGCCACGGCGGCGGATGCGGCAGTGGTAGGTATCGGCGCCATTGACCAGCGCCGGGACGCCACCATCCTGCGCTCCGGCTACATCAGCGAAGGCGAGCAGCTGATGTACGCCCGCAAAGGCGCGGTCGGCGACATTTTAGGTTATTTCCTGCAGGCCGACGGTAAACCGGTTGAAGGGCTGGAGATCCATCGGGAACTGCTCGGCGTCACCCTTGATGAACTGGCCCAGCTGCCGACCATCGTGGGCGTCGCCGGGGGCACAGAAAAAGCGCAGGCGATTTACGCGGCCCTTATCGGCAAGCGGATTAATGGCCTGGTAACGGAAGAGACAACAGCACGCGCGGTGCTGACGCTGGCCTCATAAATGGCCCTGCGCCGCGCAACACGAGCGAGGCGCATGTCATGAGTTACCTGTTAGCGTTAGATGCCGGGACCGGCAGCGTTCGGGCGGTCGTATTCGATCTCCAGGGCCGTCAGATTGCGGTCGGTCAGGCCGAATGGAAGCACCTGAGCGTTGAGAATGTCCCCGGCTCAATGGAGTTCGATCTCAGCGTCAACTGGCAGCTGGCCTGTCAGTGTATCCGCCAGGCGCTGGCCGCCGCCCATCTCTCTGCGGCGGATATTCAGTCCGTGGCCTGCTGCTCGATGCGTGAAGGCATCGTGCTTTACGACCGCAACGGCGAGGCCATCTGGGCCTGCGCCAACGTTGACGCTCGCGCCAGCCGCGAGGTGGCGGAGCTCAAAGAGATCCACGACGACCGTTTTGAATCCGAAGTGTACAGCGTGTCGGGGCAGACCCTGGCGCTGAGCGCCATGCCACGCCTGCTTTGGCTGGCCCACCATCGCCCGGATATCTACCGCAAAGCGGCGACCATCACCATGATCAGCGACTGGCTGGCGGCGAAGCTCTCCGGCGAGCTGGCGGTCGACCCTTCTAACGCCGGAACCACCGGCATGCTCGACCTGTTCAGCCGCGACTGGCGCCCGGCGCTGCTGGATATGGCCGGACTGCGGGCCGATATTCTCTCGCCGGTCAAGGAGACCGGCAGCGTACTGGGGGCGGTG
>OKCX01000026.1_pt1 | contig 95522 bp, 93 predicted proteins | sample 1614161 | NCBI WGS metagenome assembly OKCX01 (sample SAMN04436910, study PRJEB24849) | human gut metagenome | biome: human gut; feature: NICU; material: stool | host: Homo sapiens | place: USA: Saint Louis, MO | collected 2012-05-24 | reverse complement strand
GCACCAACTGTGCAGGAATTCTGTCCGGGACCACGGTCCCACCTGCACCAACTGTGCCGGCATTGTGCCCGGGACCACGGTCCCACCTGCACCAACTGTGCCGGCATCGTGCCCGGGACCATGGTCCCACCTGTACCAACTGTGCCGGTATTTTGTGCGGGACCACGGTCTCATTTTTATCATTGGACCGATCACTCACAGTGATGTTTCACCCCCAAAGCTGAATTAACAGGTATTTGCAAACGAAGTCTTATTCTTACCCTGTCGGAATCTCTGCCAAAGCCTACTAGACAGGTTCTGCATGGCCCAAATCAATTCATCGTTCGGTCTGATTTTATTCCCTCAGTTAACACCACCTGGAACTCTTGGCTTCTAGCCTAGGAATTCGTTACAGATACTGATTAGATATGCAGCGATTTGGTTTTGACGTTCTGACATCAATTGCACCGGTTATAGCCGACATAAAATGGCCAAACTCGCTCATGTCAGTCGAACTCTGTTCGTCAGAAGCTGATGACTGTATCCCGATATGTTTGACTCATTCCCTGCTTCATCCATGGCCTGAAAAGCGCTGTGTTTGTTGATTTGTCCACGCCCGGGTATATATGCGACAACATCAAGAGAATCCTTGAGAACTAAATCTGCCTTAACTTTCGCCGTGAGAACGGAGACAACCTGAACCTTAATTTCTACCTTGGCAGAGGGCACGCCTTAACCACTGGTAAAATGAAAATACCGACAGCCGTTGAATAAGATATGTTTCCCGGCCTGTTGTAACATGCCATGGAGTTTTTCAATTTCAATGACAATGCTGACGATGTATCGTTGCGCTCTGACATTCACCTTTTCTGCCCAGAATTTAAAGCGGACGTCAAAAGTTTGCGTATTTTTCATGACGATAGACAAATACAGCAATGAGCACTCCGTCAGCGATATTCCCGGCGTCAGAAGAAAACTCATGACGTTATTACAGAACGACGTTATACAGTCATAATTACTATTAGACGGGATATCCCCTCTGCCGAGCTCTCTTCTTGGTGTTCCAGCCTTGCAGATAAATAGTGTTTTCCAGGAGCAGCTTTAACTGAACGAATAAACTTTCCATCAGTCACTGGTGTTTCACCGAGCTTCGTTTTTTATCCGATCAGGTGTTTTTAATATCCAGAATATTTTTTTCAGGTGATTGGGTATGCTTTCAAAACGCCCATCAGATAAAACTACGCCTTCTTTCAGCAGCTCCAGTAGCTCCTGCGCTGCTCTTTTGCGTTTATCCTGCCCTTTAAATTTATTACCTTGCGGGAATAATGAAAGGAATTCATCAATTACATTGAAGATGCTATTAAATCCAACCCTGTCAATATTCGGGCTTTGTTTATGTGCAAGAACTTCCCCTGCATTCCTTCAGGCTGGGGAGGATGTCAAGCTCTATGACCAAGATGAAACTTTTTCATCAGCTTAACGGCTTCATTTTCTGGCATTGCAAACCGGACGCGGTGCCGTGCCGCAACATCGATGGCAAAAGCTGTCGTATACACTTCCGTCGAGCTAATTGATTTGTGGCCCATCAGGCTCTGCAAAACCTTCCTTGGTATGTCGGCGTACAGCATGTGCATCGCGTAGGAGTGACGGAACGTATGGGAGGTTATCGGTACTGTGAACGTCACTCCGTCGGCAGCTGCTGTCTCCACCGCTTCGCTAAGCCAGGTGCGGACAGTACGGTCTGTGATCTCCTAGATACGCTCATCCTCCATTCTACCGGTGCGCTTGTTTCGTCTTTCCAGCGGAATTTTCAGAGTGGCCACCATCATCTGCAGCTGACTGACATACTGATGATCAGAAAGCGGAACCAGGCGATGAACCTGACTACCGCCCGACGCTCGACCTCCCGTTCTGGCCGCTTTCTCGGTGCGCTGCTTGAGCGTGGCCAGCTGCACGAACGGATACGGCGGCGCCAGCGAAAAATCCCCCCGGGTCAGCGCCAGCGCCAGCTCCTCGTTGATGCGCGCGCCGGTGTTCCAGAGAGTTGCCAGCAGCATCTAGCGGTGAAGATCCGGCACGTAATGGAGCAGGGCGCTTATTCCCGAAGCCAGTAAGTATTTCGGCAGTTCATCATGCACAATGGCCATCTGTCGAAGTGCCAGCGCTGCCGGGTAGTCGATTGCAACCGGCAATAATAATGGTGTAACGCCACCAGTTGCAGCTGGAAATCCATGCAAAGCTGGTAATGTCATTGTGAATATCCATTCAAATCGTGGGGAGGAGGTATCTGAGCTAAAGCAACCTGAAGTTTAGCATTGCTTTGCGCATATCTGAGGCCTCGCTCAATACTCTGACCAGCCGCAATACATAACTGTGGCCACAATGACCATTTACGATCTTCTAGGCGGTCAGTAGGCATTGAGCACAGTCTTCTGAGCTGGCGGGACAGGTGAATGGCCCTGATGCCCAGACGGCTGGCCTGATTATTCAGCTCAATAATGCCGTCGTTGTCATAAGGGGAACTTTCAATAAATGCAGTATTTACTATCGAGACTGACTCTTCCCTGAGGACCTCAAGTTGTTGTAGCTGATATAAGAGATCTGCAGGCAAAGAGCGCCAGTCTCCGGAAACCGAAGCGTAGCTCAGTTCAGGAATAAAATAATTAGCTTTATATCTGGCATCCTCATCTCGATCCCCCTGATCTAACGCAACGGGCAGACAACGCTGTGCAAATCGCTCAAGCAGAAATACCAGTTCGGTGGCAATGAAGAGGCGTTCACTGGCCAGCTTCGCTGCTGCAGCGTCCTTCTCCCGTTGAGTTATCAGTTTCTGTCCGTACCACACGCCACCGAATGCCGCACCGGCAGATGAAACCGCCGTAACGATCTGCGGCCACAGACTGGCGCTGTCCTTCACCACCTTCACGCCCTCAGTCGCAATAAACCAGTCAGCCATATGTGTTCCTTTATTGATACATCACGCCCACCGTCAGGGTTGTTCAGCCGCAGCGCGGGCGATCGCATCTACTGCTTGTTTAACCGAAAAGGACAATCCATCCGTATCTTTCGGTGAAAAATGTACCCAATAGCACAAATACGTACCGTAGTTCTGGTCGGTATGACGAGTTTCATAATTTACGCTGAATGCATAAATCTCCCGGTTGCCCAGGGGATAGTCTGTGATTTCGCAGTAACGCAGATAAAGAACGCGCAATCCATCAAACAACTCTCCCTCTTTCAGCGGGCCCACTGCTTTGACTGCTTCACGCTGATCCATGAAATAGTCCACGGCGGCTTTTTTGGTTTTAAATTCCTTCTTACCTATCTTCACTGGTATTGAACGTCCCATTCTGATCTCCTTCTGGTTTGCTGGCAAACAGTCAAGCAGAGTAATTATGCAGCGCAGCATAATTAACTTCGCACAACCCTGCATCTGTCACCCTGATGATTTTCCCGTTCCGACATCATTTTTATGCTGATAATAAGCAGTCATATAACAAATGCGTTAAATTACCGGATGACCATTCCGGTCTGATCCGATTTTTACGCTATTTCACTTTTTCCGGAAGTGTGCCACTGTCTGGGAAAAAGCAAAGCGGCAATATCGGCCGTTGAGCAGCAGGTCACGAATAGGGTGCGGAATACAACATATAGCGTCACTGTCATCTGAAAACACCACTACATCTTGTGCTTGTGTTGCCGGGCCGCTGTGCGCCGGTGGGGTTCGCAAAGATCCGGAACTCAGGGTTTTCGGATCTCCGCTGAAATTAGAAGGGATATACATTACTGTAGCGGTATAATCATCACATTTAGTAATTAATGATGCATCACAATTTTGGAGATCAAAACAAATTGATTAATGGATAACAATAAAATGCTAGGTTAGCATGAAGAGAAAAACAAACATGCAAGGAACGATGATGCTCAGCCAGCTTAACCTGCGTTTTCACAAAAAGCTGATCGAGGCGCTGAAAGTGCGCGCCGGTCGCGAAAATACTTCGGTCAACGCCCTGGCCGAACGCTTCCTCGATGACGGCCTGAAAACGGTCGCGCCCGGCGACGGGTATTTTCAGCTGGTCGCCGATCCTGAGGCTACGGTCCGGCAGCTGTACCGGCATATCATTCTTGGCCAGACCTTAGGCACGTCAGCGCTCTCCCGCGACGAACTGCACTTTGTCCTGGTTCACGCCAGGGAGGCCTTCCTGCGCAGGCATAACAGGCTTGCCACCCTCCCGGCTCTGGACACGCTGCTGGACATCACCGGCGACCTGCTGGCCTGGCAGGTGGAGCACGATCGCCCTGTGGACGGTCACTACCTGAAGGGGATTTTCCGCCTGACCGGGAAAAACTGGACGGAAGAGTTTGACGCCTTCCGGGCAGAGCTGCGCCCCGTTGTGGACCAGATGTATGCCGAACACCTCCTGCGTCCGCTGGAGAGCGACTGCTTCAACCTCGCCGATATTCCCGACAGTGCTCTGGCTGGGATTTTCACCCTGCCGCGGCTGAAAACCGTTTTCCCGCTGATGCTGCGCGGGCTGGACTGGAGCGGGGAGAAGGCCCGAGATCTGGCTCAGGAGCTGCGCCCGGTGATCCCGGCCGTCACGCAAACCATTGAGGCCGGTACGCTGCGCCTGGAGATCCGCATCGACGGCCAGCACCCCGGCGCGCGCCCGGGCGCCTGGTATGAGACACCGCGGCTGCACCTGCTGATCACCGGCCAGGACTTCGTGGTGCCGTACGGCTGGGAAGCGTTCTCCGAATTGCTGGGCCTGTTCACGCTGTACGCCCGCCATCCGGAAGCCCTGGCGCACGGCCACCAGGGCGAGCGCGTGATGTTTTCCCCGCCCGGACATGTCACGCCGGAGGGATTCTTCGGGATCGACGGGCTTCGGATATTTCTCCCGGCAGAGGCCTTTGAGTCGCTGGTCAGTGAACTCACAACGAAATGTGCTGAAGGTACGTTGGCGGAGGCCCTTACCGGGATGCGCTGCCTGTACGGAGATCTGTAGTATGAAAATACGAAGACAGTTGTGGAACCGAGAAGGGCTTGATGCGGCAGTCGAATCTGCGGCTGATGACCGTTACGGATTCAAAACCATTGCTGAAAATATTGCCCAAAGCGTCCTTTCCCTCCCGCTGGACACTTCGAACGTCATTGGAATTGAAGGGGCATGGGGATCGGGTAAAACTAGCTTGCTGAATCTGATATTAAAAAGCCTTAATCAGACAAAGGATGGCCACACGCATGTGCTGCATATTTCCCCCTGGCTGAGCGGCAGCAGCCCGGTTGAAGCGCTCTTTCTTCCTGTGGCCACGGTTATCCAGCAGGAAATGGAAAAACGCCATCCTCCGAAGGGTCTCAAAAAACTCTGGCGTAAATATCTGCTGTCGCCGGAAGCGCAGCAAGTGATTGAATATGCACAGAATACGTCGTCACGAGTCCTACCGCTGGTAGAGTATATCGGGCAGTTTTCCCGTATTGTTAACGGAATAGCTGGCGGGATAAAAGTCTTTACCGGGACGCGTTTCGCAGTAAATCAAAAAACAACCACTAAACTGCGGGCGGAAATTGCACAACAACTGGTCAGTCTAGATCAGAAATTCATTGTCGTTATGGATGACCTAGATCGTCTTGAACCGTCCCAGATTGCAGAAGTGTTCAGGCTGGTACGCGCTGTGGCCGATCTTCCACGCTTTACGCATATTCTTTGTTATGACAGGAACATCATCACGCATGCTGTTGAGCATGCACTGAATGTCGAGGACGGGAACCGTTATCTGCAGAAGATTATTCAGCTCAGTTTTAAGATCCCACGACCCGAAACTTTCGATCTCCGCTATGAATTTGGTAAGCGGGCTGCCGATTTATATGAGCAAATAAATCATCAACGGCCTGATGCTGCAATGTTAGATGATCTTGCCAAGGTGTCCGATACATATGGTGCAGCATTATCCACTCCCCGTGAGATACATCAGGCTATGAACTCCCTCATTTTCCTTTATCCAGGAATGCGGGATTTTGTGTATTTTCCTGATTTGTGCCTGCTTCAGCTTATAAGGGTGACTAATCCAGCCCTGTATGACTGGACCGAGCATTATCTTACAGAGCGGGTAGTGGTAGAGACAGGTCAGGGGGCACTTGCTGACGGAGAAAAAGAACTGTTTCAGCAGGAGCTTGTCACCCTACTGAAGAGATTTCGGGCGTCCGGCGCAAGCTCATTTTTGACGCTCGCACACTGGATACCGGGGATCAACGGGCATGATGATGAACATCTGAATCTCTTTGAGCCGGTCAGTGAGGATTTTCGTCATAACCAGACGACCGGTAAGCGACTCAGCAGCGTGACGCACTGGCGATATTATTTTGCTTTTTCTGCGCCTCAGAATGTATTGCCGTCTGAGTTTTTCGATCGACTTTTTGTGCTGGCCGCTCTACCAGAAAAGGAGTCGCAACTGTCTGAACAGCTATTGTCGAAAATAAGCAGTGAAGGCAGCATGACCGGTACCTGGTTCGAACATATTCTGAGCAGGCTGACTCCGGGCCTGATAAGAGAACATACTTTCGAAGAGTGTGCAGGGCTTGTTAAGTTTTTCTTCGATCACACGGATGAGGTCAGCACTCGCTTCCGAACCCGTAACCCATGGTTTTCGCTGCGTGAAATGGGCATTAATCAGGTTGTAAGGCACTTGCTGAAGCATATGCTGAAACTCGACGAAGCCAGAACGGCTGCGTTACTGGAGACGTTCGTCAGCAGTGGAACCTCGCCATTCTGGACAGCAGATTTTATGCGGGATCTTATCTGGGAACACGGTCTGGCTCAGAACAGGGTTTCCAGTCCTTCTGAGGCTCTGCTGAGTCGTGAGATTACCGAACAGCTCCGCGACAGATTTGCTGCCCGTATGGATCAGGAAGAAATCCGGGGTCAGTTGCTTTCACGTCAGTCACTCCTGGGATATCTGTATGCATGGAAAGAGATGAGTTCGCTGGAAACGGTCAAAGACTGGGTACAAGAGGTTTCTTCGACTGATCATGGGCTTATCGATTTATTAATGAGCTTACGAACTAACGTATTCAGTTCAGATAAAGGCGCATACAGGCGAATTGATCATGATCAGGTTAAGGACTTTTTTGATGACTGGGATGGAGTCAGACAGCGTGTCAAACAGGTGTTAGAGGATAAAGTGTTAGATCCTGAACTGCTGAAACTTAAAAGTGACATGGAAGTAAATTGGGTTGACCCTTTCCAAACGGACATCCCTGCCTTAAAGTCGGACTGACAGAAAGAAAAGGCCGCAATGCGGCTTTTTTTATAATATTAAGGGGCATATGCGTGTTAAGTTTTTCTTTATCAAAAGGAACACCGGCATACGCCAGCTCGTTCAGGAGCTGGCGTTTCCAGTTCTTCAGCTCAGAATACGCTCATATCGCGAACGAAACGCTTTTTCGCCTCCCTCCATTTGCCTGCATATCAGAGCCTTCATCGGGGCTTCCTGAAGCGCGCCGCAGAGTCCCGGATACAGGCCGGTACGATCATGCTGCATACTGATAACGTATTCTGCATCTCCGTTAACCACGATAGGGGCAGAATGCGACACAATAATAAGCTGCCGGCGCTTCTTGTTAGACATAATCGCGGGTATTACGCTCATGCTCAGCATCAAACAGTCCAGGTCATCCTCAGGTTGGTCCAGCAGAAGTGGATCAGTGCCATAAGATAAAAGGAACTGCAGCATGCTCGCCCCTTTCTGTCCCGGAGAAGCGGACGAAATATCCTCCATTTGTCCTCCGGGTGCCCGATACCGGATGTGAATGCCATCATCGGGATACCAGCATTGCAGTGCATCCATCTGCTGGTCATTCAGACCTCTGAGGCGATTCCGGAAAGTACCATGAAGCGAGGATCCGGCCCCTGAGTTATTCTGACGGATTTCCTGGTGCAACGCTTTCAATTCGTCCAGCGCCCTGTATTTTTGCTCTGTTGCCGCAGGCTGGGGGCTGAACGGACGCTGGCTGACAAAGGCATGCAGTAAGCCATTCCCATCACTGTGATCGTAGATACGTTCGGCAAAATTACTGATGCCAGTCACCGTCTGATAACCAGACACGATCTCTTCATGTGGGGCACAAAGGGGAAGGATCTTGATGTCCAGATCGGTAAGTGACAGGGAAGACAGAAATACTTTCCGGTTATGTGTCAGAGTCATTCGGTGAGCACGCATATCAGACAGCAACAGCTCAGACCGCGCCTGCGAGCCGGTAATCATTCCGTCAAGGCCGTCATAATTTCTCAGCTCATGTTGCAGTGCTTCACAACGCGCCATCAGTTCGTTGAGGACATCGGGATTTAGTCCCTGGGCCCGGAGGGCAACAGCCTCAGCTTCCACTGCAGCCTCCTGGCTACTGACTGCGGCTCCTAGAGCTGTGAACGCCTGTTCCTGCCTGATGCCTGTGAGCTCTGCAGCACATTCTGCCAGGAGTGCATTAAGTCGCTGGTCGTAATGCTGTTGTACAGACGACAGGCGTGCCATGAATTCCGTCAGTGGGCCGGACGGATCCTGTGGAATGGCAGGTATCTGCTGCGGTTCTGCTGCCAGAGACTGAATGGCTGTAATATGCTGCTCGTAGAGCTCCAGTGGGTAGGTTGCAGCAGAAAGCTCACTTTTGGCCAGAGCCAGCAGGCTGCAGACGGGATAGTAGGCGCTTGACTGCAGCTGGTTGATGGCACGCAGTGCATCAGATAATTCTCCCTGCAGAGAGTCGGCTGTCACCTGTCTTGCCCGGAGGCCACGCAGGGTTATTTGTTCGTTCAGATATTCCCGTTCCAGCTCATTCCATCGTTCCTTCCAGGCCCGTTTATCGACCAACGGACTCTCGTCACAGACGCGCAGGAATGCACCGGTGTCTGAAGCCAGCTCGTAAAGCATTTTTTGACTGTAGATCGAGAGCGGGAAACGGTCGGCCGACCAGTAGCTATCAGGTATCCACTCGCCGTCACTGAAGATGTGTAATTCATGGTTACCACCCGGTCGCCAGCTAAGTCTGAAATCGGTACCCTCTTTATGAAACACACATTCGATGAAGGAATCTTCTGTCATACCCGACTCACTGAACTGGCTCAGATTCCGGTTCTGGGACGCAGTGAGTCCCCCGGTCTTGCGCATCGCAAGACGAATACTTTCGATGAGCGTGGACTTACCACTGCCCCTGGAGCCAATTACAGCGTTATAAAAAGGACTGAATTCTACTGATGCTGCGTCCTGATCTGCAGGCTGGCAGTAACGGGTTCTGAGCTTCAGACTACGTAAATACGAAGCGGGTTCCTCCGGGGGAAGCTGATCGAAAAGAACACAGTTATCCGGATCAAGTAGGGCATGACGGAGCCCGTCAAAATCAGGGGACGACATTTTTAACCAGCAGGTGCGTGCACCGGCCTGTTCGGGATGATGAGCGTCTGAGCCCCGTAGCCACGGCAAACCATCAATAAGCCGCCGATGGGTTCCATCGGTAATATTTTCCACCTGATTCCTGATCTCAACCGCATGGGGTTTTTCCTGAAAAGCGGCAGTCAATTCACCCTGATTGGTCAGGCTTTGAAGAATGCCTTTAACCGCATCTATATGGGCAAGAATACAGACAGCCTCAGGATTACGGCGAATATTGTTAATGATACCGGCTGGTCCCAGTTGGAGGACCAGTTGGTGATTTTGGGCATTGCGTGGAATGGGGCAGTTGTTATTGCACTGGGCCAGAAGCCTTTCCACATCGGCAGTGGTGCTGTGCGTGTGAAGAACTGCCAAAATGTGGACATTGCCGGTTGCTGTCAGCTCCACCCCAGGAAAAAGTGTCAGCGGTCGGAATTCAGGCAGCTCGCCGGTACTCGCATCCTGTAACATTTTAGCCAGCTCATCTTTCAGGATGTCGATCCAGGCACCACTGTTATGGTCGCTGATGACAACACAATCAACCTGCTGCCGCATGTAAGCAAGAAGCCATTCTCTTGGAGTGATATCAAGCATTCTGTAATCATGTGAAGCCGGAGTATGGTTATGAAAATCAAATTTATACCAGCGAGATCCTACCATCATTGTTCCTTTTCCATGGCGCTTTAGAAGTCCACCAACTATAAGAGATTTTGTACCCAGAGAATGAAATATTTACTCATATATTCCATGGTTATTATGTCCCTACAACCTAAGTCACGGTATAAATCACCCTCCTTTTAATTCATAGCTATGAACCAGTATTGGCCGAGGATCCGACTTTGGTATTTTTCGGAACTGAGCGAAAAAAGAGAGAAGGTGTATGTACTGTATGTATTAATTGTATTGTATCGAATGTATTGTGTGTTTTTTATTCAAAGGATACACTGCCGGTATAACGCCACCACGAAGAGATCCCATGAGCAAACTGCCTTCCCCCGACATGGTCCGTCGCATTGAGGACGCCGCTGCGGCACTCATCGCGGCCGGCACCCCGAACCCGACCAACGTCCAGGTGCGCGACCACCTCGGCGGCGGCTCCCTGGCCACCATTTCCCCGGTGATGCGCGCGTTCCGCGCCCGGCAGCGCGAACAGGCCCGGGAAGAAACCCTCCCGTTACCGCCGGAGCTGCAGCAGCTGCTGACTGGTCAGCTTTCCCTGCTGTGGCAGGCGGCCGTGCAGCAGGCGGACGCCGGGGCGCAGGCCGCGCGCGAGCAGGCCGACGCCGACATTGAACAGGCCGACATCGAGCGCGACGCCGCGCTGGCGAAAGTCGCCGAACTGGAAAGCGAGCTGGCGGTGCTGCGGGAGGTTCAGGCCGAACGTGGCCGTCTGCTGCAGCAGGAGCAGACGCTGCAGGAACAGATGATATCGCTGCGCGAGGAGGTGGTACGCCTGCAAACCCGGAGTGAACACCTGAATGAACAGCTGCAGGAGAGCCGGGAGGAAGTGAAAACCCTGCGGGCCAGTGAAAAGGCGCTGCAGAAAGAACTGCTGATGCAGGCCCGGGCTGAGCCGAAAGGCGGGAAGGTGACAAAATGACACCAGAAATCAGACGCCGTATCCACGCTTTCCGCAACGCCCTGGTGCTTGCGGCCGACACCCGCTCCAATGAATGCTTCCGGATGGACCGATGGAAGGAGCTGAATGCCTTCCCACACGGCTGCTGCGATCTGGCCAGCAACTTTCTGGCGCAGTATCTTCAGGACGGTGATCCGTCCCTGAAGCCGGTGATTATCCATATGGAGACGACTGAGGATTTCCGGGAAGAGAACCTGTCGACAGTAAAATCCCACGTCATCGTGGAGGTGACCGGCTGGTTTGTCGACCTTACCCTGAACCAGTTTGCGGAATATCAGGACCGGGTGGTGATTGATGACAGAACCGGCACGGTGGGCTCCCTGCTCAAAGATATCCAGGCCAGTGGCGGAACAGTCACGAAGCGCTGTATTCAGCTGGATGCGGGGCCGGACGAAGACGGTCATGAACTCTATGTCTGGCTTCGGGACACTGCAGACAACCTTCTGACGTCAGTGAAATGAGTCTGCCGGGGAGAAAATATGAGAAGGTCTGACCAAAATGTTCCTCCGGAAGGGCACGGTAAGTCATCCCCCTTTATGGAAGAGGTTAGGGCGGTAGCAAAAGACATTTACAGCAGCCCGGCTAACAGGAAACTGGCAAAAGATTTGATTATTGAGGCCATTAAGGGAGTACCCCTCCTGGGAGGCTCTGTTTCGGCCACAGAAAAGTTTATTCGGGGTATCGCCGGGATAGAACGGGAGCAAAGGCTTGAACGTCTTGAGACGTTTCTTCTGGGACTTAATCGTGATTATGATGAAACAGTGGAATTTCGTGAGGCGGATCTGTTACCGGTCATAAGAAAACTGGCAACAGATGATGAAAAATCAAAGACCGAATATTATACACGCCTGTCGGTGACGCTGGGCCGAACTCCACTCAGCGAAATGCCAGATGACAAGCGATACCATTTTATTCGCCTTGTCAGCACGCTGACCAGCTATCAGATCAGGTTTGCCCGGGAACTTAAAATTCGTCAGACCGTACCTGTGCGTGACAGTGCCTCCTCAGAAGAGGCCGAGCAGGCTCTGACGAGCCAGGACAGTGGCATAGCTATTCAGGCGGTGCACGCCTTACAGAACGCAGGACTGGTAAAAGAAAGAGCAGCACCGGATACATGGAAAGGTTCACCGTCAACACCTCTGTACGAAACGACCTCTGACTTTGACACTCTGATGAGTCTGGTGTTTCACCCGGATGATTTTGCGCCAGAGTTGGTCGGGTTAACGCGCAAAGAGATAAGCGATATCATCATTGTAGGGACATACGGTTTTATTGATAACCTGTATTCTACCTATTTACCTGATGCTCTTCACCGGGCGGGTATAAATGCAAAAATAGTCAACAGTAACAACGATCATCTGATGACAGACTGGGCTCCGCTTTATCTTCATACAGGACAATATACCCATGGTAATGATGAATATGTAGAAGTTAATCTTACCCGGGAAGGTACACGTCCCCGACTTAATGAGACAGTGAAATACTACACCTGTCGGTTTGATAAAAAAACCTACGTGCAGCCCAGGAGCAGAAGCTCAGGTGACGCGAAAAAATTCTGTAAGGAAATGGACAGGGTAGTCAGTTGTGTAAAGACACAACTAAAAGAACTGAAATAACAAGCCTGACAGAGATGAACATGGCGTCAGTCATTTCCGGAATCAGGACGGTTTGTTATATGCAAAATTGAATTTTTAACGTGAGGCAGTTATGGCCAGACCAGTAGATGTAGAACGCCGAAATAAAATAATCAATGTGGTATTAACTAACGGCAGAGCAACCATTAGTGAACTGGCAAAAATGTTCAACGTAACTCCTGAAACGATCCGAAAGGATGTGACAGAGTTGCATGAGAAAAATATCCTTCAGCGAGGCCACGGGATTGTCCTCCCGGCAAGCAATTACACTGAAAATCCATTGCCGTTCAAGATTAGTTCACATGCCGAAGAAAAATCCAGAATTGCTAATTGTGCCGTTTCCCTGATTAGAGAAAACAATGTTATTTTCATCGACTCCGGAACAACTTTACTGCAACTTGCTAATGTGCTGAATATGTATGAAAACCTGACCATAATTACAAATTCGATGATGGCTGCACAGGCACTTTCAAACAGTAAAAATCAGTTACTGGTTACCGGCGGTGAATTAAGACCTAAAAGTTATTCATATGTCGGAGCCTGGACGATGAGGGCATTACGTCAGAGCAATATTGATATCGCATTCATGGGCTGTGATGGATTCCATCATAATGGTCCTACTGTAGGTTCATACAGAGAGCTTGAAGCTAAAGAAATAGTACTTGAACAAGCCAGTAAGTCGATTCTTCTTGCAGATACCTCAAAAATTTCATTACAGGGATTATATTGTTATTGTTCTTACAGTGAACTGGATACATTAATCTTTGAGAGGGAATTGACACCGGATGAAAGGAAATGTATTCCGGAATCAGTCAATATTTTGAAACCATTCTGACAAATTATTAAAATACAGGCATCAAGCCTGTATTTTATGATGGACATCATAATGAAATTATGATTTTGTCACCGTCAAATGATACTTTAATATTATTAAAATTATCTACCCGAAGAAGCTTCTGATATTCATATTTTAGATCGAGTGATGAACCTACAACGACGACCCGCATGCCCGCAGCAAGAGCAGAGGTAATACCGGCATCTGCATCCTCAAAAACGACACAATCTCCCGGATGCTTATTGAGTCGCTCAGCAGCCAGCAGATAGGGTTCCGGTGATGGCTTACTTTTCTGGACGTCTTCGGCTGTAATTATGCATTCCGGGACCGGAATGCCTGCACCATACATGCTTGGCAATGCCACCTTTTTCGCTCCGGATGTAACAACAGCAAACAAATCATGAGGCAATGAGGATAAAAAACTAACCGCACCTGATACCGGAGCCATTTTACTCAGTTTTTCAATCGCGAGAGATTTAACTTCTTCAACACATTTTTCATTACTAAAATGCGGTGATATTTTTGAAAGCGCTTCCTCTATTGTTCTGCCATGTATTATGGAATGAACATAGTTTATATCTAAATGATGCTTTTCAGCCCATTCACGCCACAATTCTTCTATACATTTACCCGAATCAACCAGCGTTCCGTCAAGGTCAAAAAGTACAGCTTTACATATAATTTCAGTCATAATCCCTCCACAAATAAAAGGACAGGTATTACCTGTCCTTTGAAAAGTTAACCTTTAGCTTTCTTGTAATACAGTGCACTTTCGGTGGCCAGGCGCATGGCCGCGGCCATCGCAACAGGATCACTGGCCTGTGCAATAGCCGAATTCACAAGAACAGCGTCCATGCCCAGGTCAAACAACTGAGTTACTTCTGTGACATCCAGAATGCCTGTTTCGCCGACACAGGGAATTTCCACCATACTTCGGACATTCTCCATGGCTTCAAAATTGTAAATACCACGCCCGGTCCCAAGCTCTCCAGCGGACAAACGTAAAGCGCAACATCCCATATCTTGTAGTTTTAAGGCTGCAAAGGGATCTGGTGTAATCATAGGCATAACATCAAAACCTTCTTTTAGCAGAATGTCTGCAGCAGTTATGACATCAAAATTATTTGCCCAGCGTTGACGAGGATCGTTACGAACATCAAGCTTAACAAATTCAATATCGAACATGTCACGCAGTTTCATCGCTGTATCTACAGCATCCTGAGCAGTATTTACAAATGATGTTGTTGAAACAGGGACAAATTTATATTGTTTCTCTTCAAATGCTTTAGCGACATCAGCAATAGCTACGCCAGCACTCCGATCTTTGGGGTTGATTGTAGCAATGAGTAGTTCAGCACCGGCAGCCATCGTCACATCCCGGATCATATCGGCCGTGTCGTACTGTTCAGTTCCAATCATTAGTCTGGAAGTCAGCTCAACTTTTTTTGTTTTTAGCCATGGGGTAAGATGCATTTATAATTCTCCTGATAGTTTAATTTTTACAACCTGGACAACACGATTCTTTGGTAAAAGAGTAAGTATTCATTTGTAAGGTTGTTGAGTCGAAGTTATAAATAGTATTAAGATAATGTTCGTAATTACCGGTGAGAATGCGCACAGCCAAAGTTGCCGCTGTAGTTCCGATAACACCAACCACAGGCCCCAGAACTCCTGCTTCTTCTGGAGTAGGCAAAACTAAATCAGGCGGTATTTCAGGGAAGATACACCTGTAACATCCATGCTCAATATCAAAATAAGATAAAGAACCCTCATCACCCTGTACGGAGGCATTGATAAAAGGGATATTTAGTCTACAGCATGCATCATTCACTATATAACGGGTGAGAAAATTATCACATCCAAGGATGACAAGATCATGACCTTTTAAGTATTTCTCAGCGTTATGTTTAGAGATACGATCCCGATAAACATTAAGTCTGGCAGCAGAGTTAATTTTCCTGAGCTTTTCAGCAGCCACCATAACTTTTGGTTTCCCAACGTCTCTTTCATCAAACAATATTTGTCTGTGAAGATTTGAAACACTAATAACATCGTCATCAATGATTGATATTTCTCCGACTCCTGATGCTGTCAGGTATAAAGACACAGGACAACCCAGACCGCCACATCCCACAATAAAAACTGATGAATTAGATATTTTTTTCTGTCCATGAGGACTAATTACATTGATTTGACGTTTATCTCTGAGTGACTCCATATTATCCTCCCGCCATCGGGATAATTATGTCTATATTACAATCATTAGTAAGAATAAAATCGGTATTTTTCACTCTAGCCTTGTTGTGATAGATAAGAACGAACTGATTAAATTCAGTGCTGCTCTTCATTATTTTATCCATTACAATAGGTTGATTCATTGTTAAAAGCGCTTCAATAAGCGTGTTGTTACGAGGTACTGATACCGTTTTTGAGTCACCAATAGCCTTAGGTATTGATATCTGAACTGTTATTTTTTCCATAAAAAAATTCCTTCTGTGTAAAACTCAAACCTAAAAGAATTCATTGCTTTTGTTTTTATCATTAATCGCCTTATCAATATCGCTTTTTTCAGTTAGCTGAATACCGGCTATACCATATAGTTTCGCTTTGGAAGCAAAAGGGGCTATTTCAGTTTCATTAGATTCATACAGAAATAATGAAATTAACATAGGAAGATTAACTCCTGCAATGACGCAGCCATTTTGGAGTTCATGGACAAGTTGACTTGCAACGTAATGGTGACAACTCAATCTGTCATTTATTAAAAAAACAATGCCATTGGTAGTATTTAGTTCCTTGCTTGCTTGCCTGTAACGATTTACGAGTTCCTCAATGCTTTCGCTATCGTGAAATTCTATGGCCCTGACATTTTCTAACTGCCCAACAGTACGTTCTGCTACTTTGACCAATTCGCTGGCGAGTAAACCATTTGAAGCAATTACGATTGCAATTTTCATGGATCCTCCCGGGTTAACTGAAGATTGATGATTGCTTTTGTGTAATTAACATACGATCAAAACAAAACCAAAACAAGATTTATAGCTTCTGTTTTGGTTTGCTGCGTTTGCATTTTGTGAATGAGATCGCATCTTTGATGACAGCTGTTTTTCATAGCCAGTACCAGGCAGGGCCTTGTTATGGGTATTCATAACCCGTTCCACCCGGAGTGGTACTGTCTCGTCGCCAATGGAATTCATATTCGAGCCAGATCACTGGAAAAGCACTGTGGTTTGTGAAATTGTTGGTTACTCTGCATCACAGAGATAAAGGCTTTCTGGAAGGTTACCAGGCCTTTACGAAACAAATGTGGAAATGGCTTCTTTGCGGTTCCTCATGGGGATATTCACATGTGTCTTATGAAGACATCACAAACATCGGGGAGCTGGTCACTGTGCATGAACGACATTTGCCGCTTAGGCATTTCTCATGTAAGCCTGATTACTTTCTGCATAAGTGTATTTTTCTTTTTTAATAGAAAGGTGAACCAGAAGGGTATCCTTATGTTCACCTTATTGAATAATTTCTTTTATGGAACTTATAGTTCTAAAAAACATATATCAAAGTGTTTATTTTTTTATACTTTCTACCAGACAATCTGTTGCAAGATACATTGCATCATGAATAATATTTCAATTTTTAGCTGGAAAAAGAATTATTAGTGCTTGTGGAATAAAAAGCCAAAACCCTGATGCAGGAATTAATATACATCCAATGATTGAAATAGTCATTATGCTATAACCTAGAAATTTAGGTGCGGGCTCCTGTGTTTTCTGTATAAAAACATGGAGCAATTGACCTAGCATGATAATAATTAACCCACAAAAAATAAACCAAAAATGATATTCAAGATTTATATTCTGGGCTATTACATTGAAATATTCTCTATGGCTGATTTCATTGATCGCACTATATCCTAAAATAACTCCTACTATAGTGTGAATTATGCCAGTTAAAAACATAAGTCGACCGCTTAATTTCCACATATCAATATCCCTTTATCAATCTAATTAAATAGCATTATTTTAATCAATAAAAACATGAAAAAGTTGATCTTCTTCTAAAATGCCAACTTATGTTTCAACTTTTCACAATGTAGTTATTTATACTGTTTTATATCCTCTATGTTCTCAATGGCTTGCTGTATCACGAAAACTCCCTGTAAATCAGAGAGCATTACTCCGATACCGCGGGCAAACGGACTTGTCAAAGCATTGAGGAAAATTGGTCGGTAACGAACTTAGTTCATGCTCGACTGGCTCCGCGATCCGGCATTTCGTCGACGGGTCCAAGCGGGCCTGAATAAATGAGAGGTCAGTAGCAAGTTGGTACATGCGGTTTTCCTGTTCAAAAAGCAGGAATCGAAAGCTGGGGCTATCGCGCCTGTGCACTGAAGCTGCTGACTGACCTGCTCCCCGTTGATTAACATACCGCGATGTTAGTTATGTCTTCATCTCTTACATGAGGGCATCTTCATAAGGATCCACAACCATGCACGCAATGTGCGGGATATCCACCGCCCGGAGCCAGTGTGCCGCGCCCGGACGGTCACGGGACGGGCGGCATTTTCGCTCCTGTCCGACGTCGCTGTGATTTTACGCCATCCACTCGCACACTTTAAGGAGAGTCCTTCAAGCCGCTTTCGCGGTATCGGCTCGCTGACGATGGGGACTGTCGGCTCGTTATTCCACGGTCAGCTTGACCCGTACCCGGAGCGGCTGCCTTGTGCGCAGGAGTGGTTGACTGCGGCGAAATGTGATGATCTGCTGGCCTTCCTGAAAGATGTCATTGACCGGATAGATGACATCGTTCACCAGGACGCGCAGCACATCGTGGCGGTACTTGTACCATCTGCCGCGCCGCGGCTGATGGAAAAACGTTTCGGAGACTGGCGACTGGTTGCGGACGAATATGGGCATGACAACTGGCTGGACAGTAAGGACGGGGAACGGTTGGATCAGGTGCTGGACGGTATACTGGTCCGGGAGGCGCGGTTTTGTCCGGTCCTGCTCACCCTAGTGAATGAGTCCCGGGAAGAAATCGAAGCGGCCGGGGTTATGACCGATCTTCTGCGTTTCCCGAGGGAACCGGTTCGTCGCTAGTTGACCGCCGCGTGTTGCGGGATGTACTGAACTTGGTGTGCAACACAGATCTGTTCGGGGATTAAGTCATTGAGGGAAGGGGAAACTCCTCCTTTTTTATCCGCCGGTGACACAGAAGTTGAAAAGAATGACGTCGGCTCAGCTTTTATGGCGGCCCCGTCCCCGCGTGACGTGGCCTGATGGTTTTCCACTCTGTCAGTCCGGCGCCGTGTGCGGGCTGTCCCGTGCATCCATCGTAGCCGGGCTGTCGTGGATACATGGGTAAAGTGCACGCGGCGGTCATCCGGTCCTTCCTACACGTCAGCCGCGATCTTCCGGTCGTTCGACCACTCAAGTTTCACGGTCTCACCCTTCAGCTCCCGTCTTCCATGCCGTCAGGCTGCGGCTTCCTTTGCGCCCTTGTATCCCCGACTGATCGTCCGACTGGTATGGATGCACGGCACCGCCCGGTTTCGCGAAATATGTGATTCCCGGCCTGAACTGGGAGCCGAAGAACCAGCTGACCAGCCTGAAACAGGTGGAAGAGGCACTGGACCGCCTTATTTCCAGCCACGGAGAGTCTTACCCACTGCCACTTTCCACTGATGTACAGGCTGAACTGTTCCCGGAGGTGATGCACATGCGCTCAGATCGCCGGATGCAGCGCGAGAAACTTGCTTCCAACCGCAAAATGCGCCGGGAGGAAAAAGTGCTGGAGCGTGCCTGGATGTTGCGGCAGAACTTGCTGGGACAGGCCTTGACGGAGCTTAATTTTCAGTCGCCGGAAACCATTAACACCTTGTATACGCGTTGGGCTGACGAGTTTGACGCGCGGGAGCTGGCACAGGGGTTCTGGCAGTGGTGGACGCGGTTTGCCTCGCTGATATCGCTGGGCTGGCTGCGCGACAGCAATGAGCCACTGTACAACGTGATGTATGAAATCCGGTTCAACGTCCGGGACACCCCGGCACATTTACGCGAGGCCGAACGCTGGAAGGTACCCAACAAGCTGACGGACCGGAGCCGGGGATGAAGAGGCGCTATTCGCTGCGCTGGAAGGTTCCGCACAGACCGTGTCCGGGTCCGCATGAACTGGTATCGGAAGTGGTGGGGGCCGGGCAGCCCGCTCCTGAATCGGTGATGGCCCGCTGGGTGGCCGGTGCCAGGTATGCAGTGTGTGTGGATTTCCTGATGAGAGACAGATCAGGAGCTGGAGCGATGAACGGAAAGCGGCTGCCCGCAGAGGAAATCTGGAGCGCCGCGTTAATCGGATTGCGCCACTGTTTGCTGATGAACTTATCGAGCGGGAACTGGAAACCCGACCGGAGTATTTTCGCGGTAAATCAGCCCGATAAGGGCTGGAATCCTGGTCAGACAGTGACGGTGTGCGGTATTATAGCGGTGGCGCTTGAGGCTTTTTGCCTCATGACGTGAAGGTGGTTTGTTACCGTGTTGTGTGGCAAAGAGCAGAAAGCCCCGTAGTTAATTTTCATTAACCCACGAGGCCACCTGTATGCCTAGACAACATCAGGATAGCCTCTTAGATGCCGCAAGGCAAGGAGAAGAAGGCCATGAAACTACCGCGAAACACTCTGCTCGGGTGCGTATTAATAGTGTGTCTCACACTGCTGATATTCACTTACCTGACCCGGAAGTCACTCTGCGAAATCCGGTACAGAGATACGAACAGGGAGGTGGCGGCTTTTATGGCTTACGAATCCGCTAAGTAGCTAACCCCGGCGGGGGGTAACCCCCGCCATTCAGGGGCTAATGATGTCTGACATGCCTGAAGCGCCTTTATGAAGGGACTGTCTGAGCAATCGGGCAGTCCCTTTTATTATTGCGGTTCTGCGCCTGAGGGCTGACCTGCGCAAATGATTCAGGGCAGCATTCTCTGAAGCATCTCAAGGGCTTTCAATTTGCTGATCTGAGGGCGTGATATTAGCGGCATGATACCCTGTACGGAAAGCGTGATCATGGCCAACGCTATGGCCCGCTTAACTTTAGACGCGTTTTCGTAATCTTTGTAAGAACGCGGGCAAACGCCCAGCTCCTCTGCTGCCCTGTCGCGGCGCCAGCCAAGGCTCTTTCGCCATAATCTGAGTTCAAAACCGGTCATAACGACCATCAAAAAAGTGCAGAAATTGCACTTATTTTACCTCGTTATTCATCCGCATTTCGAGTCGATAAGCATCAAAACCAAAGAAACTCAAACCTGGCCTGGCGCCGTCCTGTCAGGATAGCAAACGATGCCTGAAGGGTGTCGTTAGCAGTTGCCGAACCGGCAGTGCCACTCTAACTGGCCGTCACGGACGGCCGCTAAGGAAAGCCGGAAAACCGGCTTCTCCCGATGCCTGCTCTCAGTTTGAATGGTGATGATACTGCCCTGAAACCCGGGGCAATATGTTTCCCGATCAGTAAATTTCTTTCCGTCAGACACCATCCCGGGCTTGCAACTGGCTTGCGCCAGTGCCGCCCCAACCGGGGCCGCTTCGCGTCCCCTTTACGGATACGGGCATGGCCCGCCACTTTCTTCCGGCGTTTCCCTTTTCGTTCCCGGTGTCATCGCAGTCCGCCTTTGCCGTGAAAGACACTAGCCTGGACCGTTCACCCTGCAAGGGCACGGCTGACGCCTGCTTTCCTCCCCCGTTCGCACTCCTTCCTGTTGGTCAGTCGCTTGCGCTGCGGCCTCGGTCAGCTCCCTTGCAGGCCTCACTGTAGGTCCAGGCCGGTCATTTCATCACGGCAACGGCCTTTCGCGATGGTGAATCACCATCAAAAGGACAACGCCAGAAGAAAGTCACTTTTTGCATTCAGAGGAGAATTACCATGGCCCGTTTATCATCCGTTTTCCGCTCTGCCAACGTCATCCGTAAAGAGCGCGCGCTGACCAATGACGAACTGATGCGCTTCGTTCCGAGCGTCTTCTCGGAGGAAAAGCATGAATCCCGCAGCGAACGCTACACCTACATTCCGACCATCACGCTGCTGGATAATCTGCGCAAAGAAGGGTTCCAGCCTTTCTTTGCCTGCCAGACCCGTACGCGCGATATCGGTAAGCGCGAACACACCAAACACATGCTGCGACTGCGCCGCGAAGGTGAAATTGCGGGCGAGGAAGTACCGGAAATCATTCTTCTCAACAGCCACGACGGCAGCAGCAGCTACCAGATGATCCCCGGTATGTTCCGTTTTGTGTGCATGAACGGCATGGTCTGCGGAAAGACTTTTGGTGAAATCCGTGTGCCGCACAAAGGCGACGTGGTGGGGCAGGTCATTGAGGGGGCCTTTGAAGTGCTGGAGATTTTCGACGGTGTGAAAGAATCGCGCAGCGAGATGAAAGAAATCGGCCTCAGTCGTGACGAACAGCGCATTTTTGCGGAGATTGCGCTCAACTGGAAATATGACGAGAAAGGGGAAGGAAAACATATCCCGCTGACGGCTGACGATGTGTTGCAGGCCCGCCGCCACGAAGACAAAAAAGACGATCTGTGGACGACTTACCAGCGCGTTCAGGAAAACATGACGAAGGGCGGCGTGTGGGGCAGGAATGCGAAAGGGAAGCATCAGCGTACGCGCCCTGTAAACGGCATTGACGGGGACGTTAAACTGAACCGCGCACTCTGGGAGATGGCCGAGAAAATGAAACAGCTTAAAAGCTGATCATGAAAAAGGGGCGTAACGGACGCCCCTTTTTTCTGTCATTAATCTGACTTTCCACCTGCCAGACCGCCCGCCTTTTTTTCTTCTGCAACAGCCGGACTGTTTGTCCGTCTGCGTGCCGGTCGCCCACCGTCCAGCAGGTCCCGTAACGTTTTCTCGCTGACGGTCAGGCCGACACTCTCCAGCTGCTGGCGCAGCTCCGGAAGGGTGTAACCTTTCTTCCTGTGTAACGTCCGGATATCGTCGCGCAACTGCCCGAGCACCTCCGCACGCGTGAGCCGCTCCCGTGTGAGATCCGGCAGCGCACTCAGTCGTTCGCGGGCCGCATTCACATCATTTTCGGAAAACCATTTTTTTGCTGTCATAACATGCCCCTGCATCCCTCCTGCCCGGACGCGGGGAATTGTGTCACAAAACCACACATAAAACATGGTTTTTCTGGAGTCACCAGAAAGACGTCTATATACTCGATTGCATGCAAAATAACCGAAGCTAAACGAGGGACAGGATGTGATTTGTTGAACCGCCACCACGGTGTCGGCCCCAACAAATCTCCTGGTCAGGGCAGAGCCCCGACACCCCGGGTGAGGCGAAATTGCCCGGCAATTTCGCGCAGGGAGCGGATAACTAACTGTGAGCAAGAGCGAAAAACGTCAGCGCACCGAGCTGCTTCTGGGGATCAGATGCACGCCGGAGGAGAAAACAGAAATTCTGGAAAAGGCGAAAATCGCCGGTCTCAGTACCGGGGAATTTCTGCGCCGGTGCGCGCTCAATCGTAAAATCCAGACCTGGAGCGATCAGCGGACCGTCCGTGAACTGACCCGCCTGGGGGCTCTGCAGAAACACCTCTTCAATGAAGGCCGGGATACGGTCAGTGCCAGCTTTAGCAAACAGTATGCTGATATCCTGGTAACCATTCGCGACACGCTGCTCAGGCTCGGGCAAAGGAGCGGCGTATGATCGCCAAAGTCCCTGACGGTCGGCGAGACGGCAGATCCAGCTTCCTGCAGCTCATCACCTACAACTGCATCCGGGATGAGCTCAGTCCGGAAGAGGCGCTCCGGGAAGATGCCCGTTTCCGGCGTCCCTCCCGTTCACGTGAAGCGTGCTTTGAGCGGCTGGTTGAATACATTGACCGTTCGCAGAACGCTGGCGAGGGAGAGGGGACAGAAATTATGCTGGAGAACGGTGACTCCCGTATCGCGGTGAATGGTGTGGTGATCCAGCATAACTGCTTCAGCCTGAAAACCGCGCCGGTGGAAATGGCGGCGACGGCGATGGCTAACCGGCGCTGTGAGGAGCCGGTATTTCATTACATTCTGTCCTGGCAGGAAGATGAAAATCCTGACCCGGATATCATATTTTCCTGCGTGGCTGACACACAGAAAGCCCTGGGTCTGGAAGGGAATCAATATGTGGCCGCCATTCACCGTGACACGGACAACGTCCATGTGCATATTGCGACAAACCGTGTGTGTCCGCGCACGTTCAAAGCGGCGACGCTGTCCTTCAGCAAGGAGCGGCTGCAGCGCAGCTGTCGTCAGCTGGAGCTGAAACACGGATTCAGGCATGACAACGGCAGCTGGAAGGTTGATGAAAAGGGTCATGTTGTCCGGGCGAAGAAACGGATGAAAGTACTGCCGGAAGGGGCGGCGCGCCTGGAGCACTTTGCTGATACGGAAAGTCTGACGACGTATGCACGCCAGCACTGTTTTGAACAGATTGATCGCCTGTTGTCCGGACCGCATTTCTCCTGGGGGGCCGCGCATGAAATTTTGTGCGCGGCCGGACTGTGCCTGGATCGCAAGGGAGAAGGGCTGGCGATCTACAGCCTGTATGACACAGCACAGACACCGATACGAGCCAGCCGGCTTCATCCGGATCTGACACTGAAACAGGAAGCGACCGCCGGTGCGTTTCAGTCACCGGACTGGTATCCGGACAGCCATAACCGGTACCGGAACACGCTGCATGTGCGTGACCAGGGGGCGAGGGCAGAACGCCGGGAGGCCAGGGCAAATGCGCGGCTTGAGTTGCGAGCTCGGTATGAGCGCTATCGAAGGGACTGGAAGAAACCTGACCTGGATGTGGCGGGACGTTTTCGGGCGATAGCCGCAGAGGCGCGCGATCGGAAAGCGGAAGTGAGGCGGCGGGGACGGACAGCCGATCCGCAGATACGGCGTCTGGCGTATAACATTATTGCGTTTGAAAAGATGCAGAAAGAAGCGGCGCTGCGTCTGCAGTTGCGTGAGGAGCGGGCGACACTGCACGTGGCGGGTAAGCTGCGCCCAATGACGTACAGGGGGTGGGTGGAGCAGGAAGCGGTTAAGGGCGATGTGGCGGCAATCAGCCAGTTACGAGGCTGGCACTACCGTAGCAAGCGGAAGGGATTTCCGACTAACAGTATCGTCTACTGTGCTCCGGCAGATGATGTGGGCATCATGGAAGCCCCGGAGTTTGAGGCAACTGTCAGACGGGACGGTGTGGTGGTATATTGCCGGAACGGCTGGGCAGAGGTGGCAGATTATGGTGACCGACTGGAAGTGGTTACACCGAAGGAAATCCCGTCCATGTGGTTTGCTGTGGGGGCGGCTTCGCTGAAAAGTGGCGAGCATGTGAGCTTCAGTAACGATCCTGACTTCAGGACCCGGGCCTGCCGAACCGTGGCGGAGTTTAACCGGGAATTTCCGTCTCGCAGGCTTGCACTGCAGGAGCCGGAGCAGCGCAGGATCGTGGAGGCCGAGCAGAACCGATATACAAGCCAGGAACAGCCGCGCAGACAGGAACAGCAAGATTCTCCACAGGGTGGAATGGTCTGGAAGCCCTGATGAAAGTTTTCGTTTCACAGGACTGTCGGCCCCTGTACCATTACATTGATATTTTTCAGAGTCTGGGTCGATGAAGAAAAAAAACAATAATCCGACACCTCATGATGCGACGTTCCGGCAGTTTCTGACACAGCCGGATACCGCACGCGATTTCATGAATATACACCTGCCGGCAGAGCTGCTTGCGATCTGCGATCTCAGCACGCTGAAGCTGGAATCGGGCTCGTTCGTTGAAGATGATCTCCGGCAGTATTTCAGTGACGTGCTCTACAGTCTGAAAACAACCGCCGGTGATGGATATGTCCATGTTCTCATTGAGCACCAGTCGTCGCCTGATAAACATATGGCCTTTCGGCTTATCCGTTACGCGGTGGCTGCAATGCAGCGCCATCTTGAGGCTGGCCATAAAAAACTGCCCCTGGTTATACCGGTATTGTTCTACACGGGGAAGCGCAGCCCGTATCCATACTCGACTCGCTGGCTGGATGAGTTTGACGATCCAGAACTTGCAGGAAGGCTCTACAGTACCGCATTCCCGCTGGTTGACGTGACCGTTATTCCGGATGATGAAATTGCAGGGCACCGCAGTCTGGCTGCGCTGACGCTGCTGCAGAAGCATATTCATCAGCGCGATCTAGCAGAACTCGTTGACCAGCTGGCGCCGATTTTACTGGCCGGATATCTGTCTTCATCGCAGGTCCTATCACTGGTACACTATATTTTACAGGCAGGCGAAACAGCGGACGCCGAAGCCTTTGTTCGCGAACTGGCACAGCGTGTGCCGCAACACGGAGACGCACTTATGACCATCGCACAACAGCTTGAGCAGAAAGGTATCGAAAAAGGTATCGAGAAAGGTATAGAGAAGGGCATCCAACTGGGGGAACAGCGAGGAATTGAAAAAGGCGAGCGTGAAGCCACCCTTAAAATTGCCCGTACTATGCTGAAGAACGGTATTGACCGCAGTACCGTCATGAAGATGACAGGTCTGACTGAAGACGACCTGGCGCAGATCCGCCACTAATCTTTGCCTGATATCCCCTGCCGGGCCATCAGCATGTATTGATGAGGCAGGGGTATAAATCCCGATGAATATTTTCCCAAGCCGGTGTCCGTAATAACTCTCTTTTCATTAAGGTCAGTGGGGAAAGATGCAGCCCGCACGTCGTTCGGGCTGCCGGGTAATTGTCAGGCCAGGAGATTTGCCGGATTATCAACACAAAGTTTTTTCACTGACTCCGCATCGACCCCGCGGCTGGACAGATAGCCCAGGAAGACGTTTGGCACAAACCCCCATCCATTTCCTCCATTTTTCGCCCACATTTGTTTCAGGAAAACATCGTGACTTAATACAAGCTGATCTCCATACCCCAGTTCAATGAGCTTGCTGACGGCATCGGCTGTCTCCTGTACCCCTGGAGCCACACCTTCTTTCGGAAATGTAATGTCGAGCCCAATCATATCAAACTCCAGCCAGACTCCCCTGTCGAGCATACGGCGTTGATAATCAAGGTCCTTTCCGGATGGATCTGAATGAGCCAGGGAAACTTTCCTCGGGGAGACTCCCATTTCTCTCAGAACGATATCCAGAACCTCATCTCCACGTCTTAACCATCCAGGCATGTGAATATTGATTGAAACATCCGGATTGTCTTTCCAGGCCAGTGAGGCGGCCCGCAGACCGTTTTTCTCCGCATCGGTAAATTCCGGAGAGACACCGATTTCACCAATCATTCCTGCCCGGATATCCGTTCCGTCAATCCCTTCATTCAGTTCACGATCAATAGTCCGGGCAAGAATGTCCACTTGCTGATGAAGTTTTTCTCCTTCGAATTTTTCAAGGTACGGGCCAGAAGAGGCGACAATGTTAATACCTGTTCGGCGGGCAACTTCATAAAGCGATAACGGATCGCGACCAATCGACGCAGAGCCTGTGGCATCGACAATGGTTTTACCCCCCAACGCCATGAAGCTTGTTATCTCCTCAATGACGTCTTCAATTTCCTTTTTACTCATATTATCAGCGCAGCAGTATGGATCGTGCTTAAGTGCCCACTGTTTCTCCGGGCAAACGCAGGAGCCAACGATCTGTTCAGACCAGCTATAAAAGGGTTTATCAACGACAGAAGACAGGTCATTAAAGAGGTGCTCATGTGGCAAAGTTAAGCCCATCTCTTCCTTAGGTATTGAACCGGTAACAGTCTGCAAATAACCTTTCATTACTGTGCCTCCGCTTTCGCCAGCCGTGCTTGTTTGAAGTCGGGGATGGTGGTGACAATTGAATCGCCACGGATAACCTAGACACTTCTGAGTCGTTGATAATATAGGTTTTCATATTCAACTGGTGGCATCTGCTCGCTCGAACCATGCCGACGCTTACTGTTATAAAACATTTCGATGTAATCAAAAATATCGCTTCTGGCTTCGTCTCTAGTTCCGTAGATCTTTTTCTTAATCCGTTCGCGCTTCAGTAGCTGGAAAAAGCTTTCCGCAACCGCATTGTCGTGGCAGTTTCCGCGACGGCTCATGCTGCCTTCCAGAGCGTGTGATTTCAGGAACGACTGCCACTCATGGCTCGTGTACTGACTGCCCTGATCAGAGTGAACCAGTACCTGCTTTTGAGGATTACGCCTCCACACCGCCATAAGTAATGCGTTCAGGACAATCTCTTTTGTCATTCGGGGTTGCATTGACCAGCCGATAACTTTTCGGGAGAACAGGTCAACCACCACGGCCAGATACAACCAGCCTTCGTGGGTTCGGATGTAGGTTATGTCCGTAACCCAACGTTCATCCGGTGCTTCCGGGTTGAACTGCCGCTGGAGCTTGTTGGGCGTCACAATACTGGCTTCACCTTTACGCGCCCGTGGACTTCGGTATCCGACCTGAGCCTTTATCCCCACACGTTGCATCAACCGCCAGACTTTGTTTACACCGCATTGTTGCCCGGAATCCCGCAGATCGAGATAGATCTTGCGATAGCCATAAACACAGCCCGACTCCAGCCAGAACTGCTTAATATGTCCCGTCAGCTTCAGGTCAGCATGAAACCGTCGTGAATGTGGCTGCTTAAGCCAGGCGTAAAACCCACTCGGATGCACATCCAGCACCTGGCAGAGCAGACGGACAGGCCAGCAACGATTGTTGTCACGGATAAAGGCGTACCTCAGTCGGACAGCTTTGCGAAGTACGCCGCGGCTTTTTTTAATATATCCCGTTCGTCAGTAACCCGCTTTAACTCCTTCTGGAGTCGGCGGATCTCGGCCTGAGCATCTGACTGTTCATTATTAGTGGAAGAATCCGGACCGTACTTCTTTATCCAGGCGTAAAGGCTGTGGGTGGTGATATCGAGACGAGTTGCAACGCTGGAAACAGAATGACCACGATCAACAACCTGTTTGACTGCTTCAATTTTAAACTCTTCAGGATAACGCTTACCGCTCATGGGCACCTCTCTTTAAGTCATCTTAAATGACTCTGGGGTGTCTGTTAAACCCGTGGCGATTCACCCCCTTGTCAAGCAAGAAATCCACCAATAAAAAAGACGACGATTAGATATATTCATTCTGGAGGTAAATGAATATACTTTTCTTCGAAAGAATTTTTCACTGATACCAAGTTGTCCGGCCGCGATACGGTAATTGTTCGATATGCTTAATGTATAAAATAATTGACGCTCCTCGGGCTTTATCTTTGACGTAAACCAACAAAATTCACACCGGGTATCATGATATGGATGTGTTTCTCTAAAATAGATAAGTTTTTTAATGATGATATTAATGGGGTCGCTAAGATTCAGGTGTTTTTTTAAAAACATGTTTTCTGCTTTTGGAGAAACACCTACAACGTTAAATAACCGCGTCAAGTGACAATAACACTCAGTCTGTAGTCGGATGGCAGGTAAATAAATGAATAACTTACCTCCTGATGGATAATCTTTTAATTTTTTTTCAATAAATTCAAGCCCGGTCAGTATCAAAGGGCTAAGTTTTCTCTCAGTCAGCATTGCTTTTACCTGTAGCGTACGTTTTTGTTACTTATACTGGACGGTATAAATAAGTTTACTGTTCGTCTGACCCGAAGTTACGGTACTGCCTGTCTGCACTAAACGGGCGTAGAGAGGAATTTTAAATGTATTGGTTGTGGACTTATGTTCATCGATCCAGTTCATAGCCGACCAGGCCTGTTCTGACTGGGTTCGGGAAATCTGAATGCCTACACCGGTGGCTCCACCGCTATCAATTTCCATAATTCCACGCGCACTATCAGTGAATCCATTAACCGATTCCAGCGAGACTGAATAAAAGTGGTCGGGACGTGTCGAGGTTGAGACAGTGCCAGTAACATAGTTTTCTTTAACACTGCTATAAGCATTATTAAATGCCCTGTCACAGGTCATGACAACACTGGCATCCACCCATGGTGTTGTCGAGCTTCCGGTAAAGGTTGCAGTGTTAAATTCACCTAACCAGACCTCTTTATTTTCTGCACTGCAACTGGGGACAACGTAGTTTATAATCCCACTCATTGAAAGCTTTGTTAACTGTACTGCGCTACTGTTAAATGCACCAGTACTGGACTCCGTTGCGTAAACACTAATAGTGGGTAATGTTGAAGCATCTAAAACCCCGCTTAGCGTGGAGTTGCTTAACTTTATCAGTCTCATGTCAATAGTGGGTACAACAACAGCATCATTTTGTATTGTAGAAGTTATTTCCATGCCGTTTGCTTTCATGCCATTAAAATAAACCCCCAGCCCCTCTATATTCGTTTTATAAACTGGAGAGTCACCGACAAAAATTCCTGTTGCTCCTGTTGTGTTTTCTATCTTATGGACCCAGTATGTTGGGCGTGATGTGCATCTTACCCCCGTCGGCTTCATATATTTTGTCACGCTTAACAAAACATTATCGTTGTGCACGTTAGGAGACATACGATTAAACGGCAGGGAATATGTTTGCGTCGCTGGTCCGGGAGTGCCGTAAATAACACATGCCGCCTGCGTCTCTGAATTACCAGAAATAAATAAAACCATACCTGACAGCAAGCCAGTCAGGTAACAGTATTTTTTAGCTATTCTCAACATAATATTACCCATTTCCTTATAAATATTCGCAGCGGATACTGAAGTTCTCGGTTTGCCCGGAGTCTGCACGCGCCAGCGCATAAGGTAACCGGCACAATCTGCCATCGGCGCTGACGTTCAGCACGCCGCTTATTTGCTCTACGCGCGCATAAATTTGCCTCCCCTGGCCCACATAACCTACTGCCTGACCCGCAGCGTCATAGACCTCCGTACCAAATATAAGAGGTGAAGTTGCATCCATTACCTTGATCAGCACCGGATAGCCCCGACGCGTCTGGTAGCTGACTTTCACCACTGCACCTTCATGTGGCGCCACTTTCTGCGAGGTATTCTCGAGTTCCACTCCGGAGGGCGTTCCTTTCGGATCGAGACGAATATCGTTCAACTGGTAAGGACTCAGGTACGGCACGGCTGCATAACCACGGCTGTCAACCTGTATGCCGCTGTAGCCATTGACACTGGCTCCCTCCGCTCCCTTCGCCTCCACCAGGGCAAAAGTATCCCCCTGGTATGGGCTCAGTGTCAGACCTCCACCGTGGCCGATAACGGTCCCGCTCATCCCTCCGGAAATGCTGCGGTAATGTCGTCCGCTGCCCAACGCCGCATTCAGTGACGCAAAACCCGCCCGGTACTGGGTATTTGCCGCCGTACTGTTGCCGACACCCTGACTTGTCGCCGTTCCCGATAGCCCGTAGCTGAAACGGTTGTCCTCCCCGGCAGAACCATTGATGCCGGTGCGCAGGCTGTGTCCACCATGGCGGGTATGGTCATAGCTGAGCCGTCCGGTCGGCGCGTGACGGGTATTCCCCAGAGGAAGGCTCAGATTCAGCGAAACGGTATCCTGCGACCGTCCGTACGCGCTCCAGCTGCGTCCGGCATTTATCCCGTAGCTCACCCTGTTAATATTATTGCTGTAACCAAACTGATACTGTTTATCGATTCCACCGGCATTCCAGTAGTTCTGTACTGATGAACTGAGGTAAATCTGGCCTCTGTCGCCCGGTAAACCCTGGGACGCCGTCAGCGTATAGCGGCTTTTACTGCGGCGAATGCTGTCTGTGGAGACATTCTGCGCAACGGCTTCCCGCGTCTGCATGGCCGTCAGGTAGTCCATGTACCCCCGGGTGGAAAAACGGTAAGCCGCCAGCGCCACGTTACTCGCCGTTTCCGTGATGTTCTTGTTGTAGCTGAGACGGTAACTTTCCCCCCGGCGTGTTTCGTTTCCCTGCCCGGTATTTCCCAGCGAGGTCCGTGCCTGAGAGATATCCGCACTCACCGCCCCGAAACGCGTTGCAATGCCCACGCCGCCCTGGCCTGCACGATAATGGTCGCTGCCCTGTACGCCGCCATACACCGTAAGCCAGTTGTTCAGCCCCTGCTGCCATGTTCCCTGCCACAGTGACGGGTCACTGTGAAGGGAACGATTGTTCAGCTCCCCGACAGAGAGTTCATAGCGCGACTGTCCCGGCCGCAGCAGTTGCGTGACGGAGGCAAACGGCACCTGAAAATGCTGTTCACTGCCGTCTGCCTCATACACCGTCACATCCAGGTCACCTCCATAACCGGTAGGATAGAGGTCATTAATAGTGAATGCCCCGGGACTGACGGTGGTTTCGTAAATCAGGCTGTCGTTCTGCCGGACAGTCACCCGGGCGCTGGTCCGGGCAATACCGCGGATTTCCGGAGCGTAACCACGACGGGAGAGGGGCTCCATGCGCTCATCGCTTTCGATTTTCAGCCCTGAAAAGGGGAGCGTGTCAAACAACTGTCCGGAGGTATTTACCTGCCCGACAGAAACGCGGCCCTTCAGTGGTGGAATATCCCGCTGCACATAGGTGTTCTGTGCCTGATAGCGGCTGCCGGTATGATTATCCCTGCTCCAGTTGCCGTTATGGCGCAGATACCAGCTGCCAATGTTGATACCGCCGTTGAGGCTGGCGTAAAGGCTGTCATGATGGTAACCGTTGTTTTGACTGCTGTAGGCATTGAAGCTGTAGCCCAGCATCGCGACCGGAATACCACTGTCCCAGAGCGCGGCCGGTACGGTATCTCTGGCACTGCGATCTTCCCAGACCTGGGGAACCAGGATATTCAGCGTCTGTGCGTTACTGTCGGTTGTTACCGTGGCGTCGGGAATGAGTGTTGCCAGGCTGATGCAAGTTCCGGCATCAACAGCATATGCGCTGGCCGGCAATTTCTCGTGTCGCAACGGGAGCTGTCTGAGCAAATCCGTCGACAGACAGGGAACGCTACGCTGACCCTCCGTGACATAAAGGACGTCCTGATTCACCACCGGCTGTTCGTTAAAAAACACCCTGACCCGGTGAATACCGGGTGACAGGCTGGCCCCGCGGGAGAAACGCGTCAAATCGGGGACCTGGCCGTTACCCAGGCGAAGAAAGGAGGCATCAAAATTTATTTCAGCGGATTCTTCCGCCACGGCGTTAAACGCAAGAGCATATAAAACGGAAACGGACAAAAGTGCCGCTTTGCCAGGCAGTGCAATTCCCTGCATAGATGACTTCTCCAGGACAGACAACAAATGGGCTACTTAACGGTAAAACTCTGAGAACGGATGGCGCCATAATCATCAATCCATTCAGCCTTGATTGTGTTGCCGCGTTCCGAACGGATATCAGGAAAGATGCGACTGCTGAAGGGATCGACCATGTCCACCTCAGTGGTTTTCCCGCCAATGGTGACGGTTGCCAGGGAAATATAGTAAGGGGTGGGATTAGTGACCTTCAGTCCCTGTGCAGAAGCAGACCAGCCAAGTGACTTCGGCGCGCTCGTCACGCCCTCACGCAGGGAGGCGGGACGCCAGAAAAATTTGATACGTGAACGGACTGCTAACTGGAGGTAATTCTCAGCTTTAAAATCAGTTCCGGGTCGGCCGGGAATTTCCAGAACATTCAGCCAGAAAAGAGATTCCCTGTCCTTTGGAAGTGATGTAGTGCTGATGGCGGCAACTCGCAACGACTGAGCTTTACCGGCATCGAGGCGGTTAATAGGCGGCGTCAGTACGAAAGGCGTTGTGATGGTGTCCGGGGTGGCCTGGCTGTCGCCGGTATCCAGCCAGCTCTGAACCAGAACAGGACGTTTACCATTATTTGTTACCTGGACGGTAATTTCACTATCATCACCAGGATAGATAACCCGGGTACCGTTAATGATAACGCCCGCCTGCACCTGAAGAGAAAATCCACCGGTGACCAGGCAAAGAGCAGCGACCTGCACGGAATAAGGGATTCTGACGTCCATATTCTGTCTCCAGATAAAGCCGGGAAGGAAAACAGCCCTTCCCGGATAAATCATTACTTGTAGATGAGGCTATAGGTAACCTGGGATGCCACAGCTCCGGCATTCACAGCATCTTCCGCGTAGTATTCAACGTAATAAGGCAGGGAAGCGCTGCCGGAAGAAATATCAGCGTAACCAATGGCGGAAGTGCCGGCCTGTGCCGCATCGCCCGCATTGATGACACTGTTGTCCTGGCCGTCACGCAGTTGCAGGGAAACGTTAGTAGCGCCAGTAGAATCGGTATTTTTCAAACGCCCGGTAATGTTATCTACCGTGTTACCGCCCTCGAAATAAGCTTTTGCCTGCGTTAACGCCCCCGTACAACCACTGAGGTTAAGTGTGAAACGGGTTTTACCATTGGTTTTCGTTGGCGCATCTAAGGTATCAGCGCTGACGGTTGGTAAGACAACGGTCGCATCAGCACCAGGACCACCGACATCAACATTACAAGTGCTCCCGGTAATCAGACCGCTGAAACTGATGGTACCGGTCTCCGCGGCAAATGCAGGACCAGAAACCAGAGCAGAGGAAACCATAGCGCAAAGAAATACGCGTTTAATATTCATAGAATAAACTCCATTTATTAATAATAACGACAATAAAGGGCCTGAGCCCATAAATACGACTCGGAAATAATTAGCACGCCAAATACAATCAGAATTTTATTTCTGATTACTTCACAACAACATATTACCCAAATACATCGGGAGAAATTTATTTGTATGACGCCGAAAAATATGTGGCGCAGTATATTGGGATCGATACCAATGATCAATAAAACTGAATTGATCGTTTGTGTTTATTGGTTTGCTACTGATTGATCGTTGAAAACGATGGTTTTGATGATGTCGATTTGTAACTTTATGAAATTAAAGAATTACAAAATTATCTAAATTAAGATAATTTCAGATTTAGAAGGGGAGAGAAGGGAAGGGGGAAGAGATATACTCACATAAAATGAGGGGGTTGTTTAAGTTTTGTTTATATTAAATATAATTCATGTCGTTTTTTTGCTGTAAATCGCACAGAAAGGCCTGCAATTTTCGAATTATTGCCAGTGTTACTTTTTGAATTGAAATTATATCGCGTGTATTTAAAAATAGATTGCATGGAAATAAAGGAATGCAGCACGAAACTATACTGCTTATTCATTAGTCGTTATTTTTTAAACAAAATCCATTGTATTCAGTCTTAACAGTACTCATCATGATCATGGAGTGAGAATGGATAATACTGGAGCAGGTGCTCCAGTAATTCACTAATTAATACTGATGTAATTATTTATAACTATTTTGAAACTCCTTTATAGTTATTTAGTTTTACATTGCACTGAAAACCGGCCTCTCTTAAACATAGAGTAGCTTTCGTAAAGATGGTTCAGGTGTAAAAAACGACTCTTTCAGCCTGAAAAACGGGAAGGTCAATATCGAGTTCCTGCTGATTCCTCAGACAAAATTTTCCTGACGTCTCTGTCACCATCTTTCACGAGTATCCCACACAAGTGGGTACGTGCCCGGAAGGTAAGCATTAGCAGTGAGAGATCCATTATCACGGGAAACTGACTGGCTCGTTCAAGATAAGCTTCCCATGTATTTCATCGGTGTACTCTGTTGACTGAAAACGTCATCGGGAGATTCCTGAACGGAGGAAGGGATAAATGCGCAAAAATTGTGCTTGATAAGTAACTGAAATATAACAATAATTTTCATTTTTTTGATTTTCATTAAAATAAAACGATAAAAAATTATCGTTTTATTTTAATTTTGTGTATTCTTTGAACTATACCCTAATGCAGACTTACTGAGGTTTTATGTCCACTGATGCACTGGCGCAACTCAGCCAAAGAATGGTCTCATTCACCATGATGCTGCTGATTGCTGTTGTCCTGTTAAATTCGCTTGTTCTGTTTTTCCCCACAATATCCTTTTCGGATGATTTGTACGGGATAAGCCTGTCGCTTGATGACCAGAGGCTTTCTGCTCTCAATGTCAGTCTGCAGGCGTTGCCATGGTGGCAGTCCGCAGGAGTCGGCGTGATAAGCCTGCTGGTTATGGCCCCACTCTGTTACAGCCTGTATCAACTACGCTCTTTGTTTAAAGCTTATGCTCGCCGCAACTATTTTTCTGCCCGTTCGGCACAGCATATGAGCAGAGTCGGAGCCTCACTGGGTATCTGGACAGTGATGGATCTGCTCGCCAGTCCTGTTCTCAGTTACTGGTTGTCTCTGGCTAACCCTGCAGGCGAACGTGAAATAGTATTCGGATTTGAATTACATCATGTTGTCTGGATTTTTATTTCTCTGTGCGTGATGGCAGTTGCAAAAATACTGGAAAAGGCAAGTATTCTGTACGAAGAAAATAAACTCTTCCTGTGAGGCGGGAACTTTTATGGCAATCATTGTAAAACTGGATGTATTACTCGCCGCAAGGAAAGTGAAGTCAAAGGAGCTTGCTGATGCTATTGGCATCACAGAGCAGAATCTTTCGTTGATAAAACAGGGTAAAATTAAAGGTTTTAGATTTTCAACCCTGGATGCATTGTGCAAATATCTCGATTGTCAGCCCGGCGATCTCTTTAGTTATATTCCACTGAAAGAAGAGGAGTGATATAAACAGGTTATATTAACCCAGGTATAGCTCTTATTTCTTCCTGAAAACACCGCTGTTTGCGGCGGTGTCGCCATGAGTCATGCTCCTTGTGGCGAAATAAGTAAAGGATAAATATTTATGAAAATAAAAGTACTGAGTTTATTGTTTGTTATTTTCTCCCTCAACAGCGTCGGCATGGCAGCACCACGAGAGGAGCATTCGGGAAAAGTTAATCACCATTCTGATATTCAAAAAGAGCGTAAAGGCTCCTCCCGACCGGAACATAAGTACGACAAAGACAAGTCTTCTCACAGACCGACAGCTGTCAAACGGAAGCCCGGCGATCGTTCTCCTGTTTATTATTCTGTATCAGAACCGCCTGGAGGTAAACGCATTTACATGTTACCAGGAGGAGCCAGAAAAATGAAGTCAGGAGAGGGGGATGTGTATATTGTCGATGATACTTATTATCGTCGCTATAACGACGGATATTACCATGTTATATCGCCTTTTGATGGAACGGAGATACTGGATTACTGGGGGCGATGATGTTTATTCCGGGGTGGGTATCGGTCATCACTGATGAACTTGGGAATACATATATTGAGATTCCATGCACCTTCTGTTTCTGATTACGCTTTACAAGCTTCTCTTGTCCTCACGTATAGTGTGGCTAAATTCTTCCGAAGGGAGTATCAACCATGTTTAAAAGGATATTGGTGTTTTCATTTTTTTTCTCTTTCATTCCGTTTATCACCGTTGCTGCTGATAAGGGTGACAGTACGGAACTGACTGCAAGCACCGCGATGAAAAGTCCCGATGAAAGGCTGGATCGCGGAGATTATTTAAATATTATCGCTTCGAAGGAGAGACGTCTTTCCAGAGAACCCTCCAATAATGCCCTGCGCTGGGATGTTGCGCAGGATGAAATGATGGCAGGCAATTTAGATAAGGTCGAGAAACATCTCAAACCTTTATTAAGCGATCCTCAATATGCGAATGATGCACTTTATACGCAGGGCATGATTCGTTATTTACAGGGGGATTACGCCCAGGCAGAGGCACTTTTCCAGAAGGGGACCAGAGATCTGAAAAGTCGCATCAGGCTGCTCTATATCTATTATCAGACTGGTCAGTATTCGAAGGCGAGAGAATTGTTCGATGATGAGCAACTGAAATCTCTCAGTAAGAACGACATGGCCCTGTTGACTTTAATGAATTCATTCGGCAGTGCCCAGCCTTACAAACCGGACTGGAAATCGGATAAGGCCGTCCTTCCGTTCATTTCGATGAATAATCTGCCAGTGGTCTCTGTCAGTGTGAACGGACAACCCGTCAATGTCTTCATTGATACCGGGGCCGATTTGTTTGTTATCAAATCTGAAATGGCGAAGACTCTGGGACTTAAATCGCAGGCAAGTTTAACGGGGACATATGCCGGCGGAAAGACAGCGGAAACCCATTATTCCAGGTTACAGACGTTGGGTCTTGGAGACGTTACATTACATGATGTTCCTGTTGATATTGCCGATTTCCCGGAGTCATGGGCTTTCACCGATGAAAAAACGGGTAAAAGAATTGATATCGACGGTATTTTATCCACTGGCGTGTTTCACCAGTTTCTCACCACGATGGATTATCCAGAGCGACAGCTGGTGCTGATGCCCAGAACTAAAGTCAGTCAGCGTGGGGGGACCGAACGTGATGGCACGCATATACCCTTTATTCTCGACGGAACGCATTTCATGATAGTCAAAGGTGCAGTTAACGGTAAGGAGGGCATGACTTTCTTCCTCGATTCAGGTCTTGACGACCCGGAAGCTTCAATTCTGTTGCAGAAGGAAGCACTCAATTATGCCGGGGTGAAACTGCAGGACGGAGAACACTATGCGCCAGATGACAACAAAGGTGGGCTTGGCGGAGGCGGTTTTGCTGTAACCCGGCTTCCCATCGACAGTGTTTCCGTCGGCGCTTTACATCAGAAGGAGTTAACCGGTCTTTTTGGCGTGTTACCGGAAGATCTCTATTTCACTGAATCCGGTATAATTCTGGATGGTTTTCTCAGTCACCATTTTTTAAGACACTACAAATGGACTATAGATTTTGACTCAATGATGATGACGTTTCAGTAACTGAATGCGTGACGTTTCTGCGTTTGTGCAACAGGTTTTTCGCCTGTAACACGTTTCAGGTAAAAAAAGCCCGCTTATAGCGGGCTGTTGAACAGTATGCAGAGTTCAGAAATGACGATACAAAGTAAAATCGTTTATGAGAGGCTGTCTGCCTTCAGCAAAGAAGATACGGCTTAGTCGTCTGTTTATGTGCCCAGGTAGGAATTGTTGTCAGACTGCGTAAGCCCGCTTGCGCGATTCTTCTTTGTCGACCTTTTGCCATGAATCAATAAACCCCGCCAGGCCGGAAACCGCCTCTTCTCAGGACTTCAGAATACCGTCGCTGTCGTCACTACCCGACGTTGATCAAACCGTTCAGAGAGTGAAGCTGATTTCTACAGAACGGGCACTGCGATCGCCCTCACCATGGTAAACCGCTTCAATGTTGTTACCGTCCGGATCCAGAACAAAGGCGGCATAGTATCCGGGATGGTAGGTTCGTTCGGCAGGTGCGCCGTTATCACGCCCGCCATGATTTAGTGCTGCGCGGTAAAACGCATCCACCGATTCACGGTCTGTTGCCTGAAAGGCCAGATGGTGCCGTCCTGTAGGTACACCTACAGACCCCGAACTTTTTACCGACGAAATGACCAGTTCGTCAGCCCAGATATACTCGTCATCTGTGATAACCAGGGGGATCTTAAGTTCCGCCAGCACAGCAGTGTAGAACGCTTTGCTTGCGTCAAAGTTGTTTACCACGAGCTGGATATGGTCGATAAGTCTGCCACGATGTAGCGTATAGTTTTCCATGGGTAATTTCCCCTTAAGGTATGTTGACTACAGATGAATATACCTGACTTTGTGCGTAGTCCTCCTGGCAGGAACCCAAAATCAAGACTCCGATCAGCCTGGCTTCAGTATGTGGGCTCAAGCCGCTTTCCTTCAACCCAGAGGCGTTCGAACTCCTTCAGATACGCTCTGGCCAGTGCAGGCTGGTCGCGAATAACCAGCACATTTTCGGCATTGCTTTTATTGGCTGCTGCAGAGTAATTAAAGCTGCCGGTTTTGACATGACGGTTGTCGGCAATCATGACTTTGTTATGCATGATGGCATAGCGGTCATTCAGGCGTACCGAAACCTGATGATTCGCCAGGAACGTCAGCGCGGAATATTTGCTGCCGTGTGACTTTGCATCAGCCACAACCCGGACCTTCACTCCCCGGGCTGCTGCCCGGGTGAGGGCGGTGGCCACGTCCTTTGATGTGAAGGAATACGCTTCCACGTCCAGCGTTTCCTGTGCGTCATCAATAACCCGCAGCACAAGCGACAGCGCTGTCCCTGACGGGGAAAAACCCACCTCAATACTGGTACCTGTAACGAACGGGGAAAACAGCAGGGCAAGACATAACACCAGATGTCGCATAATCTCTCCTCAATCACTGACCAGGTGACGCAGGACGTCGGCCGGAAGCGTGTGTTGTCTGAGTTGTGTGGATTCAGCGCGATAGCGTCCCCGGGTGCCGCTTTTGTCCCGCAGGGCATTCAGGGCGGTCTGATACAGCCGCACCCCTCGTTGTGTCCGGGGCGTGTCAAGAATGTACGCCATCCTGTCTTCCTCATCGGCCAGTCTGCAGAGCACATCGTCGGTTAATGTCATATGTTCCGGGGAGTAACGAACAAATGCAGTATTGCGGTACCCACCCAGAATGCGTCGCAGATGACTGACTATTGACGGAGAGGGCCAGCATTTACGGGCACTGTGCGGCAGCATTTCCCACATTTCTGACGGTGTGGGTGCGGGGACCTCGATAAACCGGTTAATGTGCAGCGATTTGCGGGTCAGCTTATCGTGATCCGCTATATAGAGTGCTGCACCGCGTACAGGCTCGCCCTTAAACAGAGTGACGATTTCTCCTGGCCTGAGCGCCTGCAGCTCCGATAAATCAATCCGGTCATGCTCGCGAAGCTGCAACTGGTCGCTTTCACCCCAGTCGGTATCGATAACCCCCTCCCGGCGTTCAACAGCAGCCATTTCTGCCCGAAACTCCCGGCCGCCCGCTTTGCTGAAAACCTGCAGTGTTTCTTCCGGGTCAACGGTCGTGCCGGCAATACGGGTGCCCATGTTGGCCAGCAGGGTACCGGTTTTCTTGCCGGCTGCCACAATCAGACGCTGCAGATCCTGACCTGCAAGGAACAACCCGTACCCCAGGGAACGTATCTGCGTTGCCAGTTCGCCGATTTTATCCGTGTAGGTGGCCCCGATTTCATCCCCGATGATGAGAAAAGGAAAACGGTCCTTAAATTTACGGATAACCAGTATGTCGCTGGCGGGACCTTCTATTTTCTCGCCGAGATCCTGGCTCAGGATCATGGCCATCTGGGCATAGTAGAGACGGCCCAGCGTGGCCGCTTCTTCTGATTCCAGTTCCAGCGCCGGGATCAGGACCACCACAATGCGGTCATTGTGGAGGCAGTCCCGGAGCTCAACGTCGCCGGCCCCCTCAGCAAAAACATGTCCGTAGGTGTCATTGAACAGGGTCAGCATTCGTGTGAACTGCTGGATAAGATAACCGTGCTGCTGCAGGGCCTCCGGAGCCCATTCCGACGGCCGGCAGACCTGGCTGATATCGAACCCGGCCAGCAGATTCAGGTAGTTCTCCAGCGGCAGTCGGGCATCATCGTGCCAGTGTTCATCAACCGCCTGACAGTACAGCTGTGCCACCTTTTTCAGAGGCAGATAGTCCACCAGGATCCGCTGGGACATGATGCGCTGCTCGCGACGGCAGAGATAGCACAGGGCCATCACCATAGCCTGTATCATCGCTTTGGCTTTCTCCTGCCAGCCGCCGTCACTGCCGCCCACCTGAGGCAGCATGGACTGCATCAGCTGGATAATGAAGGTTTCCTGCGCAATAGCGAAATTGTTGATGGTGTTGGTCTGGGGGCGACGCCGGTCGTTATCGAGCAGCGCCTGGGCCCGGCTGCGGCCGCCGGTAATGAAGTTCAGATAGCGGACGTCATCCTCGCGGCCAAAACGTCTGGCCAGTGAACCGATGGCGAATGCCACGTCGTTCTGGGCCTTGCCATCCGTAAAGGAAAATCCTTTTCCCCAGCACAGGGCATTCAGGCAGACGCCGAGCAGAAATTCTGTTTTACCCGCGCCGGTGGTGCCGAGAAAAAGAGTGTGACGGGTCAGATCGTCCATGGAGAGCCAGAGCTCCCGGCCCGCGTCTTTCAGCCGCTGAAACCCCAGATAAAGAATGCCGGCACCCGGGTTGCGTCTGATGCGTATACCCCCAAACGGCAGCCATGACACAAAACGGTAGCGGACAGCGATATCCGTGGAGGGATCCGGGCGGTTCATGGTGGCGGGCATTCGCATGGGCATTCGCCAGGGATTACCCAGCACGATCGGAACACAGAGCACCAGAAAGGGGCCAGACAGCAACCAGGTGGCAGGAAAAAACCAGCCGATACACGTCGTGATAACGATAACCAGCAGGAAAATTTCGGGAGTGAACAGCAGGCCTGAAAGCCCGTCCTGCCACACCTCCCGGTTCACACGCCGGGTATCGACAGCAGGTTTATTCATGCGCGTCCTCCGGCGTGATATTCGCCAGCCAGGCGGTCAGCTGTGCCGGGTCCCTGACAACCGACTGCGGGACCGCCTGTCCACGTTCATCCACAATCCAGGGGGTGCCTTCAAAACCGTACACCCTGAATGCCTGGTCATTTACGGCCACTGCGCGGCGGGCCAGATCGCAGTCGTCGTCATTTTCAGGCGGGGTGATGGACGGCGTAAGCACCGAACGCCAGCGCTCGGCCCGGGATGCGTCACCGGCACACAGTGCAGTTGTGGCCAGTGCCAGCGATGACGCGCCTTTGTACACGGATACCGGGAATATTTCGACGTTGACCGTTTCAGCCACTTGACGGAGTACGGGGTCCAGCCGGCGGCATATCGCACACTGCGGGTCGGCGAACACATAAAGTGTCCGGGCATGGCCGGATGACAGCGTCACGGTAAACATCTGCCGTTCTGCTGCCCGGCGAATATTGGCTGCCATCACATTAGCCGGAACGGGCACCGGTACGGGACGGGCGGGGAGTGCTGAGAGAACAGCGTCTGACGCGGGTTCAGGCTGGCGGAACACGGGCTGCGCAGCCGTGTGTGTGGCTGTCATGGCTTTTGGCGCAGAAGTCCGGAGCTGCGCAGGTGATCTCAGCTCCTGCGAGACGGAAAGCGTCAGTGCACACAGAGCCAGTACAAAGGCGAAGATACTGATGATAAGCGGGGCCGGTTTTCTGCCCGTGGCGGGCAGGGTGCAGATAATCTCCGGTGGCGCTTTATCCGTTATTTTCAGTACAGCCAGTTCGTCCCGGCTGAGGCGCAGGGCTTTATATGTGTGATCCATGAATATCTCCGGGGGAAATCAGTCGTCAGCAACCGGGCGGGCGCTGACCGGTGAAGAAGAAGGTAATTCGCCAAAGGTTTCCAGTTCGCGGGTGAGCGTACTGAGGAGGGCATCAAAGGACGGCTCCGGTCGCGGATAACCGAGTTTACGGGCAGCGATTTCTGCACGCGCAACAGCCACCACTCCGGCTCCTTCGACAAATACCGCGGTTGTGTCGGCGGTATGCAGGGCATACCAGAGCGTACGGTCGAGACCTTTCAGCCAGCGGAACGTGGACGGAGGAATATGCAGATCGCGTCCGTACAGGCCTGTCAGTGCAGTCCGGACATAGCGATGGGTGGAAAGCCACTCCTGTACGCCTGGTGCCCTGCTGACGCGGCTGAAGGCCCTGTCTGCGAGGCGCTGAACGGGATACCCTCTGTTGCCGATGAGGCACGAGCGGTTGAGGTCGTCGCGCAGCTGCACGGCCGCTTTCCTGTCCTGGCAGAATACCTGCAGGCCAAAGAGCGCGAAGAGTACCCGCTCGTGCTTTTTCAGGTCATGCAGTGAATTGAGCGGACGACCCAGCTGTTCCCGGAAGACACGCTCAGCGGCCCCGCGCTCCAGGCTTTCATGGCGTATCAGGTGATGCTGACGGACAAACGCTTCCGGAGACAGGGCCGGTGCCTGCGCCGGGGTGGTATCGTTCAGCAGCAATTCTTTTTTATCGCCGTAACACAGCACCGGGGCGATGGCCGGCGAGTACGCGACCATCAACCGGGCCAGGTTGTGAATGTCGATAACCCGACGGGAATGGTGGCTCATTGCCGGATGACGTACACCCAGGACAAGGCCGGTGATGATAAAGGGCAGGACGTACCAGAAAATAATACCCGCAGAATGCTCCATCACCTCAAGCCATTCAGACAAACTGACCATTCTGGATTCATTGCCGGTTCGCGCCAGCAGGTTGATATGTACCGGTGCCTCTGTCAACAGAGACGGGGCAGTACGCCAGGGTATAAGCCAGAGGTGATAGAGCAGGAGACAGGATGCATAGACCAGATAATCGAAAAAGAGCCAGAGCAGGACAACGGCCATCACAACGGAAATAAATATCAGGCTGCGGTTATTCTGGGATGCAATCTGTGCAGAAGGACTTTGCATAATTTCACTCCATGGGGAAAGACCCTTTAGCGAAAGGCGGACAGGACAGCGAAGGTATGGTTTAAGCCTGTTGGCGGAGAGGTTTATCCGAAAAAAAACCGGTCCTGAGGACCGGCTGGAAGGAAGGCATGCTACACGGTTATTATCGTTATTCGGATATGACTACAAGTTCTATCGCCAGCTGTAACATACAAAGCAGAGACGAGATGAGGACAAGCCATTTTACGGGACGCAGCTTACGTTCCGGAATGTGGATGGTGTGGAGGATGGCATGACGTTTCATTTTCTTTAAAGGCATGCTTCCTCCCTGAAAAAGAGCCGCCTGCACAGGCGGCTAAACGATGAAAATAATAAGTAAGGCATTTGTGAGCAGGACCAGGTGCCACGGATCTAACATAACGATACCTGTCTTCATGGAAAAAAAGGCCACGGGTGGCCTAAGAGTTTCCAGTCTGAGCTGACAGCTTCCTCCAGGAAAGCTGTTCGTTGGTTAGCCAGAACAGATTAACGGATAAAAACACCACATCCACACTAAAAAAGTGGTTGTTTAGTCTTCATTTAACAAATACAGGCCGAATAATATACAGAATAATAATAAACAAAGCGGGACTATCCAGTCCCGCTAATTGATAGAGTATCAGGGAAAATACTTATCGGGCCATGAGCACGAAAACACCCCAGCCCAGATATTCCCGTGTATAAGTGACGTGGTTGACTGGCGCGGTATCAAGCATGGTGCGGATTTCACTTGCCATTTCGTCATCCGGGTTGCTATCCAGCCAGCGGCGAAGGGTCAGCCATTTGGCTGCCTCGTACCGGTCCCATCCTTCCTGGTCGGCAAGAACCATTTCCACCACGTCATAACCATTTTCACCAAAAGAGGCTACCAGTGCCGGCAAGGTCATGAAGTCGTCAATGGATGACGCAAAGCATTTTTTGGCGACTTCATCTGATGCAGGAACCTGGCGCCAGAACGGCTCACCAATCAGGATAAGTCCGTCTGGTTTCAGGCTTTTTTGCAGCAAATCAATCGTCCCTTTGACTCCGCCACCTATCCAGGTCGCTCCGACACAGGCTGCAATATCGCATTTCTCTTCGGCGACAAATCCTGCGGCGTCGTTATGGATGAAAGTGACCTGATCGCTGATACCCAGTTCGTCTGCGCGTTGGCGCGCCTGTTCGCTGAACAACTGACTCAGGTCAACGCCAGTACCTGTGATGCCATACTCCAGTGCCCAGGTACACAGCATCTCGCCTGAGCCGCTGCCGAGGTCGAGAATGCGGGTTCCCTGCTCCATTCTTAACGCCTCACCCAGGACATGCATTTTTTTGAATGTGAACGGGTTGTGGATACGGTGAGCACTTTCGCTGATAGTAAATATACGAGGGATATCCAATTCAGTCTTTCCTTTCAGAGAGATAAATGAAGAAGGCCATTCCTTCAGGCCAAATAGAAACTGATTAAAAATATAACAGGGCAGGTTAAATGAGGCCTCAACGACCGGTTTTGTAAAGCAGCATAAAAAGAGGGGCGTCGGGAATTAGCCCGTATCAGAATCGCTTGACGGGAATTGTCAGTAAACGTCAATAACCTGATTTACACAAAGATACCGCGTTTTGCATCAATCCCGGGCGGGAATTCAGCATGCGGCTCCCGGAACTCGTACTGAGAGAGGCAAGCAGAAAAGATTCTGAGCTTTTCACCACATTGAGCATGGATAGATTTTATTTCGGTTAAGCCGGGTGAGGATAAATGCGATAAAAATACGTTCCACCTGGCGAGTGGTTTCTCAAAATCTCTTTTGGTTAGGGTGTGACTCCGGGGTGAATAACCAGCGACAATAACCCCTCCTGAAATAAAAGAATGGAAGGTCAAATAAATCCGTACATATAGAATATTACAAAGGGTATATAAATCCTAATCTGTTGACGGGGGGCGAAATTGTTAGTTGATTCAGTTAATTCATTTATAATTATACATAAAAACATAATCACTTAAGCGGAACTATTCAGCTCCGCTTATAGAAAAAGGTCTCTCATCATTTTGCACCGATTTGCTAATTATACACAGGGATAAAGACTTTATGCTCTTCTGCGATGCGTTTCGCATTGTGAGCAACATATCCCGGGAAGTAATAGCAATCGTAGCGGTATTGCCTGTTGGACATGGTGTTAATGAGAGAAAGTATCCTGTCACCATCACCGGCACGGGTTCCCATCGACAGCACGGGGGCTTCAATAGTCTTCGTTTTGATGTTCAGGAGCCGTCCATCGAGCTCGATGCCGACCCAGTTGTGCATATCAAAGCCAATAAGGTCAACCTGCCCGCGACGAATCAGACGCACATACACAAAGGTTCCGCGCTTAGCATCGATGCCGAGGTAAGCTTCAGAGTGGGGCTCCCAGAACTCGTACTTTGGCTCAGGCAGGAAAGACTCAGAACTTTTAATGGAGCTAAGGATTTTACGGATTTTCTTTCTACTGGACCTTGCTAATGCATATGCAAGGATATGTGGTGATAGACCTATAATGATTATAGCTATCCCCATCATCGTTTCGGTAGTGTTTCGACTATCAATCCATACTGCTATTATTCCAATGAAGATGATTATTGGTGAGCCAAAAACTCTTAACATATAAAATAAAGTCATTGGTATGACCTCTAGAATACTCCGTTTTCTCTTAATCATGGTTTCTCCAAACGATACTGGATATTATTTTCAATATACCATAGTCTTTTTTTTGTCACTTGATCTTTGTCAGCTTATGCCATCTGCCTTTGGATCAGGATTTGATTGCTTACTTTCTATTTGTTTCGCCTTGCTAATGTTTCCTGCTCCTCTTCCGAATCCAGCAAACATACCTTTAACGGATTCAACCATTCCCCCCATGACGTTCGCGGCTTCACGCCCACCCAGAAACGAAATCACATAGTCTGGCATTGTGACCTGTAGTCCAAATAGTCTGGTTACAAGTGTTGTGCATATTCTTGCGTAGATCATTAAAATTCCAATTAAAGAAATAACGCCAGTAATAGAATCAGCTTGTACATTGGCAATGGCTGCAGCGAACAGCAGGTTTAAAATTGTGCCCACAGCAACTACTCCCAGAGAAGCAAAGAAAAAACCAAATACCATTAATGATGGCCTAATCATCATATCTATTAAGAAAACATAACCATATGCGGAACGACTACCTTTATCTGCTTCGGTACCTATATGAGTAGCTGCCCATAAAGGTCCGGCAGTGCAACCGATAAGTACACTGACAAACCAGTTTGTAACAGCTGCTATCCAGTATATAAATGGAATGAAAGGTAAAAAAATTGAGAGGCTAAATCCGATGGAAATTAAAATAAATAAAAGAAAATAAAAAGGAGACTGTATAGCCTCTAAGGCATTTTTGGCAACATCACCCGCCCCGGTCACGGTGTTGACCACACGTCCAAATAGAGTACCCGTAGCCCATGCGACGCCTATTTTTGCACCGATATAGCTGGCAAAAGCTATTTGAGCTCCTCCAAGCGTATAATCCCCAACATTTTTCATTCGCAATAGCGGATTGGTTTGATTATTGTCAGATGTTTCGTTGAATGATAAGGCAATACTATTTGCGGCACTTTCGAGTGAGCCTTGAAAGACTGTTTTTAATAGATTGTTTGGGTCACTAGAATCAACAACTGCTAAATCATCTCCGATCGCTTTCATCCCTATCGTTGGCGTGTAGGAACTATTCTGAAGCTGTTGTGTATAGGCCGCCATAACCGCGTTATAGGTATCAAGCTGACCTGAATCCCCTTTACCATTGAAGCCAGTCGTAACGGGGGATTGCTGTGCCACCGCTGCTGTCTTTTCATTTGCGGTAGCAAAAGTGTGGTACCAGGAGCCCAGTGCAACCCAGCCGTAGCTTTTTAACTGACTAATGAGTTTGCGTTGCATACTGTTCTCATTCATGTTCAGGCTGTTAATCGCCCGGTTGATGCTGTTTTCATAGGCCTCTGCAGCATTCTGAATGGCGGTTTCCGCATCCGGAAGCGATACCTCTCCTGATATACGGTCATTGAGATAGGCGTTCACAAAATTACCTGCCACCGTATCCAGCGTTTGTACCATCGTATCCATCGCCCGCAGCTGCGCATCCTGAATAGACGTCACATCGATGCCTGAAGCTATGTCGAATTTATTGTTCCAGCTGCTGCTTCTGGTCATGACAGGCACGCCTACGGTACCGCAGACGGAATTCCCGTTCGTAATGGTGTAGCCGCGATTGTCCTTAGAAGGCTCAATCTCCATCATCTGTTGAGTAAAGTAGTTTTCCATTTCACTCTGCCGCACATTGATAGCATTACGGCACAGCATTGTCTCGAAGATGGTACGGGATGCAGTACGGGTGCTGGCTGCAGTAGGTTGAGTGATTAGTGAATAACCATTCCCGATCATCTCTGCACCCTTGTTCGTCAACAGATTGGCGCTACCAATCCCCATAATGGAGGCGGCCCAGAGCATCGTCAGTTGAGCAATGGACCAGCCGGAGCCGGTGGGTACTATGCTGATAAAGCCTGCCAGGGTCATGACCGGATACATGTAACTCCTACCGGAGCCGAATACCTGGCCCTGAGCGCCACTGGTGGTAACGTGCTTGAGTGTGATAGTCAAAAACCAGAACAGCGCGATACAGGCCAGCACACCGTTCATCAGGGCAAATAGTGCCCCCATGACCGTCATTTCCGAAGCGTGAAACGGGTCGGCAACCACCTGGCCAAAAACGGCAATCAGCGCCTGTCGGGACAGGTCTTCATTATTTTTTGCCGCATCAGCGATGGTGCCATAAGTCACTGAGTCAGCACGGGCGGCCGTCGTCAGGGCAAGCGCGAGCCCACCCCAGAAGAGTCTTTTAAGAAGAGTCATAGAGTTTTCCACGCGTATAGTTGATGGAAGTAAATCGGAAAGGCGTTGTGGTTGATGACGACAGAGAGATAAAGGTGTGAGTGTTTATTAAAGGCCGGGAAGGGGGTTCCCGGCCTTAGTTACGTTTCCGGAACTATCAGTCGATGAGTCCGCGGATCAGTTCCAGGACAGCAATCAGCGCGTTTGCACACGCGATTACGGCCCGAAGAACGATGATTAACAGGTTAACCATCCGTTTCTCCATCAGATGGAGTGAGAACGCCACTGTTTACTCTTACATTGCCTGTCACAGTAGTTTTTATCTCAAATGTTAGTTGAAGATAGTTCTTCTCCGGTTAGAGTACCAAAGTCGCCACCACGCGGTTCTTCAGCCAGGGCTTAAAAATGTTCATTCCCGCGATGCGGATAACCGGAAACTTGTCTTAAACTAACATACTGATTATACCGCTATTCTTTATTTCATCTACCCTGTACTTGCGAAATTACCTTTAAGGTAATAATATTCAGGTGTTAGTTGGAGATAGTTCTTCTCCGGTCAGAGTCACCAACTCGGTTCCGGAATGTATTAAAACCCGATCTCACCAGTCGGGTTTTTTTACGCCCTCAGTATCCTATCGTCTGGCGTATCCAGCCGTTCTCAGCCGTAAAATCCCTGAATGTCCCTTTTCCCGCGATACTGACGCGGCGGCTCAGCAGCTGCCAGCGCCGGAACGTGGCCTACATTGCTTTGATAAAGCTCAACCCTGTCAACCCAACAAAAACGAAGGCGAATGAGACTGAACGTAACGGAAAAGTGTTGTGGTTGATGACGACAGAGAAGTACTGGAGTGAGTGTTTATTAAAGGCCGGGAAGGGGGGTCCCGTCCTTAGTTACGTTTCCGGAACTATCAGCGCGTTTGCACACGCGATTACGGCCCGAAGAACGATGATTAACAGGTTAACCATCCGTTTCTCCAGATTAACTGGAAGAAATCACCGTTGCTTACTCATACACTGCCTGTCACAACGGATCTCTCAATGTCAGTTGAAAAGTGACTTCTTCCTGCCAGAGCACCGAACGCAGCACCACCTGTTTGTTTAGCCAGGACTTTAATTCGTTCATACCCGCATGTTTACGGGGTAGGGCAGGAAAGACACTATGCAGAGCTAACAGGCCGATTATATCAGAGGTCTGTATGATGTCAGGTTGCATTTACACCCCACAGGAAATATCATCATTTTGTCAGTTGAAAAGTGACTTCTTCTGGTCAGAGCCACCAACTCAGTGCCGGAATGTATTAAAACCCGATCTCACCAGTCGGGTTTTTTTACGTCCTCAGTATCCCATCGTCTGGCGTATCCAGGCGTTCTCAGCCGTAAAATCCCTGAATGTCCCGTTTTCCGCGATACTGACGCGGCGGCTCAGCAGCTGCCAGCGCCGGAACGTGGCCTCCATCGCTTTGACAAAGCTCAGCAACGTCAGCGAGAGGAGTACAAAAAGAAATGACACGGACCGCAGGACCTCAAACGCACTCAGCGTCGTCCAGGACCCAATGACCAGCGTCAACAGCATGAGGCTGACCAGCAGGCTTCCCCACATGACGGCTCGCCACAGCCACTGACTGCGGCGATAACGCCGGGCCAGCGCCGCCTCCGTGCATCCCGAGGCCGCAAGGGCCTCCGCCCAGCTCAGGTCAGCCTGTTCTTTCGCCTGCTGATTAAAAACCTCCCGGGTACGCCGGAGCGTCATGAGGAGGGGTTTCGGTGCCGTCATCACGATACGTGCAATGTCACGTACCGGAAACAGCAAATTGATAACGCTCACAGCAATCCGGGCTGTCTTACGCGTTTTTTTATTTCCCACGGGCCCCCCCTGCATTCATGCGTTCTTCAAGCGCGGCCATCTGAGGCCGGTATTTCTGCTCAGCGAGCAGCGCAAGTGACTGACCCTCAATGACGGAGAGCCTGATCAGCTGGTTTTTCATCCCCAACGCCAGCCAGTTCGACAGGTTCTGGGTGCGGATAAGCTCCCGAATCAGGTTGTCGCCGTCCATTTCCTGCAGGTCGGTCAGATAGGCGGTATTGGCATAGCGGCGTCCCACTTCAAAGGCCTCAAATTCCCGTTCACTCATCATGCCGGTCCGTCTGGCTTCGCTGCTTGTGGTCTCGTCGTAATATTTTCTGGCCGCTTCTGACTGCAGGGTTTCACTCAGGGCATCCCGGGTGCTGGTATTTGGTTTACTGGACGCAATAAGCGAGAGCTGGGGCTCAGCGGCAGCATCAGTAATCCCCTTATACTCCGTATATACCCCCTGGTATTCCTGCCCCGCAGCGGTTTTCAGGTCCATTTTCTCGGGCGAGCGACCCGCAGAACGGCGTGCGGTATTTTTCATATACGCCAGGGCCGCGTCGATTTGCTCATCACTGAACGTCAGATCCGGTCGTTTACCTGTTTCACCGGAGCCGTCATAGAGAGTGGTGACCTGCCGGTCCCCACCGGGATGCCGGGAGACTGCAGGGCAAAAGGGCGTTCCCCCAATCGAACTGAACTCTTCTTCCGTACAGTAACCTGCATGGGTTGACGCGGCACGGACAGCATCCTCTCCGGGCGTCCGGGTTTGTCCCGTCAGGGCGCCGCCAGCTGCCGCCCGGGCGCTTCTGAGAGACGAGGCTGTCGCGCGTGATGTGCCTGCCACCTGCGCAGCCGCGCCCGAGGCCGATTCTGAACAGATGCTTTCAGGAACCGTGAAGCTTTTACGGGCGTCCTCAAGACGTTCGGTCTGCCGGGCCAGGATGTCCATTTCTCGCTGGGTTTTAAAGCCCTCGCTGACGACGGAGGCAACCTGTTCATTACCATTGACCACGGCGGTGCCCAGTTGTATCTGCGTGGCCAGAATGTCCGCCAGGGTGGCTTCAATGGTGCCAAGTGCCGGCATGATTTGAGTGGTGACGGGGGCGCTGCCAGTGACATAAACACTATAGGCATAGGCGCTGGCCGACAGGCACAGCGAAACGCCCAGTAATGAGAGACGTATTTTCACAGGATCCTCCGGGGAGTCAGAAAAAGGGGGGCAGTACAAAGGAGAAAGGGGCCGGTAACGTCACAGCGCATACCCTCGCTTTTCGATCAGTTCAGCGGCCAGCTGGCGAATGATATTGCCGGCATCGTTCTCACCGGCTTTACGCCGGCGGTATTCAATGATTTTCTCCGCGCTGCCCTGCGGAAAGTTTTCCGCCAGGAGCTGACGTACCGTTTCGCCAGGCAGGTCCTCACACAGGGTGCGGCGCAGCGCACTGTCTGTCGGGCTGGAGTTAAGAGCCCACAACTCCAGTGGCCCAAGAGTGTTTTTCAGGATGCGGGCCGTGGTGGCCTGTTTCGTCCTGAATACGCCCAGGAAAGCCGTACCGCTGCCGTCCGGCGCGGCACCTTTCCCCTCACGCATAAACCGACGGAGGGTGACATCAGGTATGTCAAAGTGCGCTTTCAGCAGAGGCATGTCTTCCGGGCGGGCCTGCATCAGGAACAGGGAGTTGGCCGATTTGAGAATATCCGGCGGAATATCCGGCAGAAACTGTGTCGACAGCATCGTGCAGATCCCGAATTTACGTTGCTCCCTGTCATTGGTTTCCAGAGCACTGAAGATAAACGGCACCCCGCGCGCGTTGTGCACCTCGTCATATATCTTCGTTTTCAGCTCCTGATCCAGTTGATCGAGACGGGCCAGATGTAGGCTGTGGAATATCGGATCCACAGTGCTGAACAGATCGTCACGGTACTGCGGCAGGATGAAATGGCCGCCGGTCACCTGCCCTGCGAACAGATACATAATGCCGGTTTTGAGATACCCGGCCGCAGTCTTGTCTCCCATACAGTTATTCAGGTCGATGGCCACAACCCTCGATGCTGGATTCAGCGCCCAGCGGGTGCGCCCGTTCAGCATACGAAATTCAGAGGCTGCCTGTGTCAGGCAGCGGGCGATATAGTTCAGCAGTTTTTCCGCTGAGCCGTCACGGGTGACGGTCCCGAAGGCGGCCTGCACATCTTCATGATTGAGCCAGTGCTGTAAATCGGCCAGTTCCGGTACTGCCTGATACTGCGCGGACTGCGCTTCGTGGGTGCGCCCGGCACGGAAGAGGATATCCCGGATATCGTACCAGGGGGCGGTAGCGAACCATTCGCTGTCATATCTCATCAGCAGCCCGGTTTCCTCCAGTGCCCGGTCCACATCCTCCAGAACGCCGGCCGTGTAGAGCCGGGGCTGGGTTTCTGCGGTCGCCCGGTAGGCCTCATCGGTGATGCGGTTCAGGATCTGGCGGGTATCACGGGCGTTCGGCGCCTCGCCCGTTGTCGGGTCAATACACAGGGCATAGAGCAGGTTCAGCAGCCACTCTTTCTCCGGTATCACGGGTTTGCGGGCGCCGAGCTGTACATCAAACGGGTTCCGGCAGAAGTCTTCATGGTTCTGCAGGATGATCCCCACGGCCTCGTCCTTGCGGTGTGCCGGCAACGCATCCCTGATCATCTGTATCAGGCCCTGCGCGGAAAAACCTTTATCCACGATGCCAATAAAGGGCAGGGCCGTCTGGGCCGAGGTGATGGTGATTTCATTCAGGACGTTCAGCAGCACGGATTTGCCAAACCCGGAGTCACCGGTGATGAGCGTGGTGTGTTTGTTCTGCTTTGACGTGCCCAGACGTACCGGACAGAGTTTCCCGTCCAGCGTGATGAAGGGGATATTACCGTCCCCGGCCCAGGGCGTTGCCGCGCGGTTTAATGGCAGCATCCCCAGCACTTCACTCAGGGGGGGATACAGCAGATTCGGTCCGCTTGCAGCAGAGGCAGCCAGAATGGTCGAGGTCCAGACCCGATACGGATCGCCGGTCTGGGATGTCATCTCGCAGACGCCCCATGACTGAAAGGCTTTCTGCAGCAGCGTCAGGTTGCGGTTCACCTCTTCTTCCGACCGCCCCCAGGTACTGGTGGTGATGGTGGTGACGGTAACCGGATCCTGGCGGTCAGCCTGCTCCAGCCGGCAGACACAGTCCCAGACAGGGCGCAGGGCCGGTAAGACGGCGAGAAAGGTCAGGGCAGTCTTTGTCATGCCCAGCTTTCTCATCCCCCCGGGCGCAATATCGGTGCGTATTCTGAACGGGAGTCCGCGGGGAATATGGGATAACAGGCGGGTGAAACTCTGGCGCTGCTGCGGGCCGATGAACATGGAAAGGGAGCCATGCCAGGTCTGTCCGACCCGGACCAGATTTCCCTTTGTCTCCGGCGCTTCGCTCATCAGCTGGTAATTGAGCCAGGGGGCCAGAAATGGTGTGTGGTCGTCCCCCTTACGGTCTCCGTGAGGTGTAATGTGATCATCCGGCAGAAGGGGATACCACTCCGGCGACGTGCCCTCCCGGTCAACCTGTGCGCGGATATCGTGCCCGGCTTCATGCGCATCAAGCAGGCGGATCATGAGTCCCCGGCCACTGTTGAACAGCGTGTGTTCAAGCATTTCGAGAAAGGCATCATGGCGTATTTTCAGACTGACCAGAGAAGACAGGGTCGGGATCTGGCCAAAACGTGCCGGGGGGATCTGTTTATTCATCGCGGCAATGCGGGCCTGTTCATCCCTGATTTCAGCAGAGGACAGTGAGGCGCGGGATGTCCAGATAACCAGCCAGCAACGTTCCCGGGCGATCCAGGGGGCCAGCTTTCGGGATTTTTCGTCCAGTACGTCGCGAATGTTCAGGCCCAGACGACGGATGCTCTGGTACTGGGGGGTAAGAAGGTGGTCGATTTCTGCCTGGCCCTGAGCCGGATCCCGTTCATAAACCATACTGATTTTATGTCCCGGGCGGCCAAACTCGGCATTCAGGGCGGTGGCAAGGGTATCGACCCAGGTTTCGAGGGACTGCTCCAGTCCATCCACGTCTTCATCAAATTCCGTAAAGGCACCCTCAACAGACAGCACAGAAACATAGTGTCCGTCACGGGTACTGAAGATATACGGCGCTTCGGTTTCTGGCCGACGGATGCGGTCCTCCTCGGTCAGACGGATAATGGTGCGTAAATCGCAGTAATCGGGCAGGTCGCGGGAGAAGGTATGCCGTGAAGCGGCAGCGATAAAGGACTCAAGCGCATAAACCAGGCGTTCAGACATGAAAGTCTCCGAAAGATAAAGCGGTATACGGCGAGTTCCCCGTATACCGGCTGCGTTAATCTAAAAGATGGCTGTCCGGGATGGCGGAGGGCGGCAGGATCAGGGCACAGCCTGTCAGCTCCTTTCTCAGCCAGGCACGACGGGGCCCGGCCGTTTCAGCCAGCAGGACGGCGAAATCGGCGGGCGAACAGGTTTTCCAGCGAGCCCTGACCTCACGACGATGGCGGGCCAGCCAGATCAGCACCTGGCGGCCTTCGCGCTGCGCACTTTTCTGCGAAGAGAGGCTATGACGCAGGGCCTCACGCTGAAGATGAATGACGCTCTCCGGACTCAGATCAGGCAACCAGGCCAGGACACCCGAGCGGGCACTCTGGTTTTGCAGGTTCAGCCAGAGCCAGCAGAGCAGACAGACTCCGTCAGCGGTATCGTCACGAGCCAGGAGGGATAGTGGTGGCGCCAGCCGGGTCTGCCCGGACCAGCCACAACACTGGCAGACCCCCGCCGCCACGCGACGGGGAACCGCCTTTTCCGGACTGGCCGCCAGAAAAGGTGAATGTATCAAATGCTCACCTCCGTCATCCCCAGCTGGCTCTGACCGCGGCGGATGATTTCACCGAGACCAATCAGCGCAATCCCAACCAGGAAAGCGATCCAGACGCCACCAGTCGGAATATTGGGATTGGTTTTCTTTTTGTACAGCATGCCAAACCCGCCAGCCACAGACAGCACCCCGAGGAACATGCAGATGATGACGGTACTTTTCTGACCACTGGTCGCACCCTTTGCCAGCGAATCCAGGATGTCCGCAATATCCGCCGCGTAAACCTGACGGCAGGCCGTGGACGTGATAACAAACAGCAACCCCTGAATCAGCCTTCGCCGGGCGGTTTCGCACATGAAAAACAGGTGGATGCCGAGTCGGCGGGACAGATTGCCAGGCAGGGACAGGGCGTGACGGAACAAAGAAAAAATCATGGTAACTCCTTGAGTTAAAGAGGAGAAAGAGGGGAAGCAGGATGATTACCAGGCCAGGCCCAGAGAGGACTGGAGGGCATCAAGCAGATAGGGATTACAGATCATCAGAACGCCGCAAATAAAACGCACCCAGCCGCCAGCCACATCCTGGCCGGCAGTAAGGCCGGTGTGACCGTCTTTCAGGGAGCGGCGAAAAAGCAGCCAGCCGTTAAGGCAGAAAACGCCCCCGAGAGCTCTGACCAGCGTCAGTACCGCATTGGCCGCCTCGGCACCGGCACCGAAGCTGGCTGTACTGACATAGGCCACAGCATCAAAGGAGACGGAATTCCAGCCCATCTGGGCTGCCCCGGCACTAATCATTTGCTGCAGGCCAACCAGCCCGGCACAGAGCAGGATCCAGGCCACAATTTTCCCGCCGCCACTTCCGTGCGGGAGTCGGGCCTGGCGGACCTGTGCGGTCAGAAAGGTCGCGCTGCCGATAATGGCCAGCAGGGTGGCCATCGCCCAGACCAGGTTGAAAATGCTGGCATGAAGGCCGCTGGCAAACTTCACCAGGGCCTGAACGGCATCCATAGGGCCTCCTTAGCGGATGATTCCGGCAGAGGTGTGAACAGTCCGTTCTGCGGTATCGATGTGACGGATGGTCAGGCTGCCCAGACGGTCGCCGGGAATAACGGCCCAGGTTTTATCCTGCCATTTCACCCAGGCCATGCCACTTGCGATGCTGACCAGCTGAACGTCCTTTGTCGCGACGGTGGAACCCCGCTGTCCGGTAAGGGACGCTTTCTCCACTGACATTTTTCGTGTCGCTCCTGACTTGACTGACGCGGCGGCCGGAGCCGGAGGCAGGGCCGTGGTCGGGCGCTTATCGGTACTGACGGCTGCGCCGGATTTCGCCAGCGCTTCCAGGTGCCTCTGCTGTTCAGCCAGTCTGAGTGACTGTTGTTCAACCCGTCCGGCAAGCCGGGTGATGACCTCCCGGTTCGCTTCAGCGTAGGCCCGCACATCCTGCAGTTCAACGGCACTGACGGAGGGCGATGAGACGGCAGGTGGGAGTGAGCCCGGGGCAGTTTGCTGTGCAGACGCAGCAGGCAAAAGGGGGTCTGGCTCAGCGTGCTCCTCCATCAGAAAACTGCCGGTCTGCGGGGCTGTTACACTGTCATCACTCAGTACCCAGACCAGGACCGCCGCCAGTGCGGCGATACCGGCGGCATACAGCCAGACGGGGAAGCCGAAATACTCCCTTCGGTACCATGCAACCGGCCGGGTCGTCACTTCTTCAGGCAGTGTTTCATCTTCTTCCTGCTCATCCGGCTTTTCATCCAACAGCTGACTGAGTTCACTCATAAGTCCTCCTGGCGTAACCGGCGATTGACCCGGTCCTGAGCCTGTTGTTGCAGTGGTTGTGTCTCTTCCGCCAGACGAGAGGCGGAGAGGCTGGCCGGTGGCCGCTGTGCAGCGGTCTGACGGATATCATCCGAGCTGTAGACCCCGCCCAGGAACTGAACGGCCACGACTTCCCCGTGTGTGACGGTGACCTGACGGACTGGCAGACGACTGGCATCCTGACGGATAACGTTCCCGGCTTCCTTGCCCATTCCGCCCGCCATCACGCCCAGAACGGCGGCAGTATCCGGTGTCCCGGTACGCCCCTCCATCGTGGTGGTGCCGTTCGACAGGATCCGGGTGCCGGAGTTGGCATACAGCGACCCGACTTCGGTGGCCATGCCGGCAATTCCGGGCAGGATTATGCGTGAGAAGTAGCGGTTATTGACGTTGCTGGCCACGGAAGGCAACAGGGTTTCATCCTGCAGTGCCCGGGCGCTGACCTGGTAGGTCACGCCTTTCCAGGCCATACGCGTCAGGGTGATATTCACACCATCCCCGGCCAGTGGAGCCCGGTCAGCCTGCAGGACTGCGCCGGCGTACCGCCCTGAGGGGATATAAACCAGAACCGGTGCGTCCTGGATATCACTGTCGACCGCTGTGGCAACCACTCCGGCAATACGGGTATAGGACGGGACAATTTCCACTTCCGGCACATCCCGGCGCGCGCCTGCTGGCGGGGTTGCCTGAAGGGATGCCCGCATTCCGGAAGCACCAGGGTCACGACTCTGCAGCGCCACCGCCTGAACCATGCCAGTCCCGTTGTTTCGCTGTCGTATCTGCCCGACCAACTGCTGCAGGGCGGCTTTCTGGTTATCGCTCAGGGCGGTGTCCTGGTTTTCCTGCCGGGCGGTCTGCCGGCGCGTTGTCCGGCTCTCAGCCGGGGCGGGCTCCGGTAGTGGCTCCGGGGTGATGACGTCTACCGGGACATCCTCCCCCATTGGAATGCTGGCAATAAACGACTCATCTCTGGCCCGGGCCTGTTGTGCACCCCGTTCATTGGCTTCGCGCAGCAGGCTGCGGTATTCCGGTGATTCGGCTGCCTCGTGTGAACTGGCGGCAGTCACACGCGAAATAGAGACATTTGACGCTGCCGGCGGGGGAGCCAGCAGCCAGCTCCAGAGTACAAATCCCCCGCCAGCCGCAATAAATAAGACGAGTCCGGCAAGGATGAGCGTCTTGCGCGACGCACTGGTCGCATCTTTATCTGCAGACATACGGTTTACTCCAGATGGACTTGTAACGGGACACTGCGGCCCGCAACGGAGAATGTGAGCAGGGGCGAAAGTGGCAGTTTCCAGAGCCGCATGCCGTCAGCGGATGACGACGTTTCTTCAAACTCATCGCGCAGCATGGCCCGGGAGCGGACGTAGAGATCGTCACCGATCTGCCAGACGGTGGTTTCCTCCACGCTGTTACTGGTCTTCAGACGCCGTGCATTCGCGGGCGGAATGCCGTCGAGAAAGGCCTGCAGGGTGCTGTTGTATAACCCCACCTTACTGGCTGGCGACAACACCTCGCTGGCCCCGGGGCCCCGGCGGGGAATGCGCAGATCCAGACGACTGTCTACAATCCAGGTCCGGCCAGCCGGACTTGCTTCACCGCTGGTCAGGCTGACCACCACCGGGACATTCAGCCCCGGCAGTGAAAGGGTCAGGTTCCCCTGTCTGTAGGGGCGCAGAGCCTGAACGGAAATCACCGGCAGGCCGGGCACCCAGCGCACATCAAAGGCATCCTCTGCGGAATTGATGGGCTCCAGCTCCACCGGCCAGGGAGCACCGGTGCTGTCAATCAGGCTGATATTGCTGGTATGCCCGGGAGACGTCCTGAGCAGGGGCAGGCTGGCACCCGGCGCCAGATCCACCGTCAGAGAACTGATGCGGGGAACCACCTGGGCAGGGGCCAGCGCCCGATCGATACCATCCTGCAGCTTCACCATCTCCCGTACTTCATCCGGCGTGAGAGGGGCGATTTCCGTGGCCGCACTTTTCAGGGCGGGTGATGCGACGGGCAGGGGGATATTCATATCATCGGTCAGGTGACGGGATTGCGCCTCCGGGCCCGCCAGGTCTGCCGGCGGGGTCGATGTAGCGGCGGCGGAAGGCGGCGGCGTGGTGGTGGTCGTCCCTCCGGCCCGGGACCACTGGCGGGGCGCCGGATCCTGCGCGTGGGCGACGGCGGATATCAGTAACAACAGGGTAATAGCACGGAACATGGAGACCTCTACGCATTGGTTGAGATGAGCTGGGCGACCTCAAGGCCATGGGGTTTTTCAGACACGTCGGCCCGCTGGATCATGATCTGAAAAATAAAGCGCTGTTCAGGCAGATTGGTGTTCTGGCCCATCAGCTGGAGTGTGACGGGATACTGTATTTCCCAGCTGTAATGCCCCTGCTGGTTGACGCCGCGTCTGCGAACCACGCCAGGGGAAATTCCGGGGGCCAGGTTCATACGACGGTCCCTGACGTTGCTGAGAATATTGGAGCGGGACAGGGCTTGGTTATAGGCCACATAGCCGTCGCCAGAAAAGCGTGGCTCCACACGGCTCATCTGCTGCCGGAACTGGACGAAGTTGAGGGAGAAGGCTTCCCTCAGGGTATCCTCGCCGAAAGCAATCACATCGGCCTGGCTCCAGCCCGGCTCCTGCAGGGGAACCATCGTGGTGAGACGACCTTTCTCTGTGGCGAAGTACTCACGGGGTTGATTTATCAGGGCGATAGCCATCACCCCGATAATGAGCAGTGTGACCAGCTGAGCGATACTCTGCCAGAAGGCATTACGCAGCAGCTTACGGGCAATATCCGCGCCCAGCTCTTTACGTATGGCAAACTCAAGCGCCTTGCTATATGGCGAGGGTGGACCCCCGCCGGTGGTTTTCTCCGTGGGTGGTGTGGATTTTTTTTTCACTGAATACTCCGGATGGTTATTTCAGTTCAGGCCAGGGGTCGATGTCCGACGGGAGTGTGTCGTTGACTTTGTCGACCGCAGCCCGGCAGACCTTATTGATGGCCTGGTTGATCAGATCGGCCAGGCTCGGAAAGGACGGCAGGGTGACACTGATATCGCGGATCCCGGAAAGGCAGTCCTGGAGAATGTCAGAAGCCTGGCCCTCCCGGTCAGCCCAGGCATCGGCCGCTTTGCGGGCCTGCTCGTATCCGGCATCCCGGCCAGCGGCCGCAGCGGTGGCGGCCCGGCAGGTTTCTGCCTGCACGGCACCGGGCATACCACCTGTCAGTACTACGGTAAGGATGACAATTCTGCAGAGTTTCATCGCATCCTCCTTACTGTGGGCGCAAACTTTGTGCCGGAGTGGCCCTGGCTCTGGCTTCCTGCTTTGGGGAGGCTTCCTGAGGCGGTGTCCACTCTTTATCAAACCCCATCTTCCGGAACAGCGAGGGTGGGAGTTCCTCTGGTTTTTCAAGTCTGGCCGGCAGCACACTGTTTTTTCCCAGACTGACCGCGAGAAGCGAAGGATTATTGACTGGCTTTCCTTCGACGTTATTGACAGCATCGGCTGAGCCAATATGGCGTAGCCCTTGTGGCGTGACGGCGTTAAGGGTGATCGCGTGTGGACTGTCAGGCCCGTTAAGCGTGGCCAGAACATGCTGCCAGCGTCCTTTATAGAAGGCGGTACCCTGCAGATAGTTTCCGGCACTGGTGAAGAGCTGCAGCACCTTCGTACCTGTGTCATCCGTTACTGTCATCACCGGCTGACCGGCGTTCTCCTGCCCGACGGGCGGCGTGGCATTCTCACTGGCTCCCGCAATGGAACTGGCTCGCCCGTCAGGCCGGTGCCACAGATAGGTACCGATGTCGGGCAAAGCAGGCAGTTCTTTGGGAAGGGGGAGCTGGCGCTGAATATTGGTAAAAGTGTCGGAAGAAAATGCAGAGAGCTTTTCCCCGGCTTCAGGGGCTGAAGACGGTTTGACGCTTCGTTTTCGTGTCGGCTTCATTTCCCAGTTGTTACGGTGAACCTGCTTCTCACGTATCACCTCCTTGCCACTGGCGTCCTGTTCTTTCACGCGAATGAGGATCTGCTCTTTCCCCTTATAGTTCAGGTTAACCATCTGGCCTGTACGGCAGTTGAACTCTTTGACAGCCTTCTCCAGTTCCACTCCCCAGATTGTCTCCAGACCCTTGTTGGTTTCCAGCGTGACGTAATAGCTGGTGCTTGCGTTCTCCCTGTGCTGATACGGTGCCGCGCCGTGCTGAGTTAACACGCCGGTGTACTGGCCTCTGGGCACGGCTGCAGGGAGGTTCTCCTCTGCTGTTCCTGGCGCTGTCGGGGCGGAAGCCGTCTGAGGATTTTTATCGGGAGCGTCTGCCTGCGGTGCGGTGTCAGCCGGTGCCACATCGATGCGGTCGCTGCGGGCATGAAGCGCCCGGCGAGCATCATCCAGCATGGCCTGCTGCGTTGCCGACTTCATACTGACCTTCAGGTCATACCTGGCGATGAGCGAAATGGCCCTGGCCTTAAATTCTTCACTTCCCGTCAGAGTAATACGTCCCTGATAGTGAGCGGAGGCGGTCAGGAGGGCGGCGAGGACGGCTTCGTTTTGTTTTGACGCGTCAGGCGCCATCGTCAGATGACTGCCGTGATCGTAAAAAGCCGGGCGGTCATCCACGCTGTAAAGTACCGTTCCGTCCTGCTGCTGTGCGTGGGTCATTCGCATCAGCAGTGCATCAGGGTTGAGCTGTTCTGCCAGCGGTCTGTCTGTCTGGCCTGTCACTGGTTTAGTCTCGGGTGCATTATGACGCTGTCCCGGGGAGCGTTCAGGCGTCAGCAGGATCCCGTCCGTCTCTGCTGCCTGTTCCGTCCGGCTCTGCGCAACGGGAGTCGGTTCAGACTGGAAAGGGTCCTCCGACGGACGGGTATCTTTTGCCTCCGGCATGACAGGCCGCGTCTCTCCCTGCAGATACATCAGCATTAATTCATCATCTGACGGGAGAGTGTGACCTGGCACGGCATCCTGCCCGGGAGTCTCCTGCGGGGAAGCCGGTTCAGGTGTGGCGTCCTGCCCGGAAGTCTCCCGCGGGGAGGCCGGTTCAGGTGCGGCATCCTGCCCGGATGGCTTTTCCGGGGGCGGAGATGGCGGCGTTGCTGATGTGTCAGGTACAGCAGATTTAACGGATAGCGGAGCGGCCTCATGAGAGAGTGGCATCGTTGGATCCTGCTCCTGGAGGGGGCGGGTCTGTGCGTCAGGCATAGTTATATCCTTCTGATGTGGCTGTTGCCAGCCGGGACAAAGGTTATCGAGAACCGGAGCTAACTGAGCCCGGACAGCATCCAGTCCCCGGGCGGCGTGAATATCATTGAAGTCGCTGAAGCTGGCTGATTTTTCATGTGCACGCCGGCGTTCGTCATCAGTGAACTGCGGCATAATGAGTGGCCCGCCGGTAAGTTCGGCGGTCTGCTGTGCCTTGATTTGTCCTTTGTTCTTTTCCCGGGTCATGTCGTCATCACCGGCGATGATGTGCGTGCTGTCCGGGTATTTCTCCTTCAGCTTGCCGGCGACAGTGACCATATTTCCGGCATCCACGGTCATTACCACCGGCAGACCACTGGCCAGATGCAGGGTGGCCGCAGTGGCGTATCCCTCTGCGTACATAAAGGGCTGGCCATTGCGTAATTCGCCGCCGACCACAAAAAAATTACCGGACTTTTCGGCATCTTTTTTCAGCAGTTTGCTGCCATCGGGCTTGATGTACTGGAGGATGCGCAGGTGGTTATCGGTGTTCTGCAGCGGAATGACGAGATTATCGTATCGATCCAGGCGCAGGCCGGGCATGGCCGGTACGCCCTTACGCTGCAGATACGGGTGTGCGTCGGTGGCCTCCGGCATGCGCCGGTACTGCTCACTGAGCCGGGCAGCTATACGGTCGTAACCGGCCTGTGTTTCGCGGGCACGGTCCCAGTGCCGCTGGGCGCTCATGGCCCGCTCCTGTATCTGGCGGGCGGGATCCCATGTCCGGTTTCCGGTGCTGGTCCAGTTTACCTGTCCGTCTGCGGAACGGTGGTCTTCATACCAGCCAGCGGGGTGTCCGTCCAGATAGCCGCGGTAGACGCCCGAGGTTTTGCCGTCGGTATCCTCCCGGGTGGGTACTCGCTGAATTTTACCGTCCATGATGGCGATACCGCGAGGCAGAATGAAGCCGGCATCCTTCAGTACACCGGCAAACTCTTCCTGGGGTGAGAGATTGTTGTCCGTTGCGACCATGTTACCGGTCACGGTATTTTCCGGCAGCCAGTCCGTGAGCCGTGACAGGTCGGCTCCCTCCCGGGCAAACCAGAGCTTTTCATCCGGATCGTATTCCAGTGTATTCCGGCCGTCTGGTAGCTTTCCTGCCCGCCGGATAGCCTCTGCCCGGTTATCCGGAGTGATGGTGAGATAAGTACGTTTCTGCATCAGCGCCTCCGAAGACACTTATTCAGTGAAATGGCGGTACCACCATGGCCGGCCGGCAATGCGGGTACCGCGAAAAAGATGAACCGCCCGCTGATACAGCAGCCGGGGTGTCCAGCCCAGAAAACTGATCAGACGAAACGTCACCAGGATGCCGGTACAGACATAGATCGTGTCCATCGACGGGAACCGGCACCAGAACAGGTACAGGGAAAACATCGGAGCCGGAATGCCGAAGAAATCGAGGGGGCGGATCTCCCGCCAGAAACCTGGTGAATACCTCATGATGTGCTCTCCATCTCATGCAGTTCGCGGGGAGAGACGACCGTCAGGACTTCGTCACGATCGATAATCCCCTGTTGAAATAACCGGAAGGCCTTCCATGCCAGGTTGCAACGCTCCTGAGCCAGCTGGTCATCGAGATAATGTCCCCACTGTCGATAATCTCTGTCTGCCAGCGCATAACGCAGGGTTCTGTCAAACACGACAAACTCCCTGACCGCACAGCGTTTGCCGTCTCTGGTGCGCAGCAGTTGCTGGATAACGACGTACTGCATCACGCCAAGGAGATCCCGGGCTGCAGCCTCACGAACTTCTGACGGGAACAGCAGCAACGCCCGCGGGATGGTTTCGCCCACGCTGTGTGTGTGCATGGTGGACAGACAGAGGTGCCCGGACTGGGCGCAGGCCACGGCCGCACTGAGCGTGGCCAGATCGCGAATTTCGCCCACTCCAATAATGCGGGGCGCGCGGCGCAGGGCCAGCCGCAGGGCTTCGGCGAAGCTGCTGACATCCCGCCCTACCTGAGACTGCACCGGAGGCAGTAAATCTCCGGGCCTGCCAATGACATATTCAACCGGATCTTCGGCTGTGATGATTTTTCGATCCGGCCAGGTGTCACAACAGTGGCGGTAGGTGGACGCCAGCAATGTACTTTTACCCGAGCCCGTTTCCCCGCAGACCAGACCCAGGCCTTTATGCGGCAGCAGGGCATCGCGCAGCGCATCTTCAATGTGCAACGACGACAGCGGGGGAATATCTGATGGAATGACACGCATGGTCAGTGCCATCGTGACATCCTCCCTGCCCGCGGTTCCCTGGGTGAAGTTGCACCGGAAGCGAATACGTTCACCTCGCGCCAGCCCGTAACGGTTATTCATGTCGCCGTCGAGCTGCAGGGCACGATCAACTCCGTTCCCGCCCCGCACCATGCTTCGAAGTTCGGGATTAAAAATAGCGTCAGTCAGTTTGCTGAGAGTGTCTTCCGCGATGACAAAAGGTGAGGCTTTTTCCAGTTTTCCATAACGTCCCACGACAATGTGATTGCCGCCCTGGATGTGTATATCACTGACAGACTGACGCGCGCACCAGACAAAGAAGGTGCGTAAGGTGTCCGGGGTCAGACCACCGGGGAAATGCCAGGGTTCGAATGACATGGGCACTCCGGAAGAGAATGAATATAGATGATCCAGACATTTACCTGGTATGAAAGAATGGGGAGGGCAGAGGCTGATTTATGGTTGCCCGGGGTTTAAAAAATTTTGTAATGCCAAATTTCCCCTACCCTTTTAGGGCATTGGATATTTTCGAAACTAATACTTATCTGAGTAACTGAGTACAAAATGATCCGCAAAAGACTGCGCACAATCATTCTGGCTTAACAGAGGAGTTTGAATAATGGCATTCGTAACGACAAAAGATGGTGTCAGCATTTACTTTAAAGACTGGGGGCCTCAAGACGCTCAGCCTATTGTTTTCCATCACGGCTGGCCACTCAGTGCCGATGACTGGGATAATCAGATGCTATTTTTCCTGTCAAAAGGCTACCGGGTTATTGCTATTGACCGTCGCGGGCATGGTCGTTCTGATCAGGTCAGTGAAGGGCACGATATGGATCATTACGCTTCTGATGTCACGGCAGTAGTGGAAAGCCTGGACTTACACAACGCTGTGCACGTGGGACATTCCACAGGGGGCGGCCAGGTTGCGCGGTATGTTGCGAAATACGGGCAACCCCAGGGCAGGGTCGCAAAGGCTGTACTTATCAGCTCTGTTCCACCCCTGATGATTAAAACAGATAATAATCCGGGCGGCACGCCTGTTGAAGTTTTCGATGGCTTCCGCAAGGCACTGGCTGCTAACCGTTCCCAGTTTTATCTCGACGTCGCCAGTGGACCTTTTTACGGATTTAATCGCGAAGGTGCTGAGGTGTCTCAGGGGACGATTCAGAACTGGTGGCGTCAGGGTATGACAGGTAGTGCAAAAGCCCATTATGAGGGTATTAAGGCGTTTTCAGAGACCGATCAGACAGAGGATTTGAAAGCTATCACAGTCCCCGTTCTGGTTATGCAAGGTGACGACGATCAGGTTGTTCCCTATAAAAACGCTGCGATTCTGCAAGATAAACTGCTTTCAGATAGTGTGCTGAAAATTTATCCAGGTTTACCACACGGGATGCATACCTCCCATGCAGATATCATTAATGCGGACATTCTGACATTTATCCGTGCATAAACGGCAGGACTGAGCACTGTCAAAATCGCCAGTGCTCACACTTCGATGCCACATACGCATGGAACATGTTCAGAGGGTGAGAATGCGGGTCAGCGGCTGCAGGTGACACCAGCGGGTTTTGTAGTCCTGAGTCGGATTCCCGAAGCTGAAACGAAGCGTTTTCCCCCGCGAATCAGCGTATTCATAAGCCCGGTTAACATTGACGAACATGCAGAGACTCCCAACGGAGTGATCTTTCAGATACATACTTCTGCCAGAATTCACATAATCAATATAGACCGTATTGTGATCTTCTCGCTTTACCAGTAGCTGAATTGCACAGGGTGAACCTTTAAATTCGAGGTAACTGCCAAACAAAACATCGTCAACGTGATGAATAAAACTGGTCAGCATATTATTATCGTGTTTCATATTACGTCGCTGTGAGAATAAGTCGGCGTAAATATCAATAAAATCCGAATGAGTTAATTCATTAATACTCTTTACGCTTCCTCCTGCCTCAATGAATTTTTTTAACTGCCGACGATGTGTCTGACGTCGTTTACCGGTCACTGGTCTGGCTATGCAAATCTGTCTGCGGGCGTTGAAAATGTTTGTTCCGTTAAGGCAGATCGGATGCCGTAAGGCGGAAATGATCTTTGATTTAAAAGGGAACAGTAACGCATCAGTACGTGCTGAATGACAAGGAAAAATGACTTCATCGAAGTTGACCGGTACTTTGCATGCCCCGTTATGCCAGGCCAGTCGTTTGTCACCGGCAAGATAGTTTCCCCATGTGCAGACCGCGGCATCAGCCACTCCTCGGGAGACATGGATGAAATAACTGTTTGACAGCGTACTGTTATTTTCAATAAAGCGAAGGATGTCGGGATTGCTAAGAATATTTCCACCATATTTATCGTACAGGTCTTTATAGTCACTGGCTGAGCATTTTTCCCAGCCAGTCATGCGGCGAAACGCGCGTTTAATCATACGGATTTATCCTGAATGAGTTTGATATTAATGCCGATGATAATAAACAGCCTGTCGCATTCTTTGATCGGATAAAACGTAAACGGTAATGCTGATTAAAAATACCGTTTCATTGACGAAGTGTTTAAAAAACATAACAGAACAACAGGCCGATCCCCGACCAGAAGGCAAGGCAAAAGAGCAGGCAGCCTGACCATACATACGTGTTCAGATAGGGTGAATTCAGCAGTCTGTTCATTGTGGTTTCTCCCTGGATATTACGGGCTTCCATTTTGTTTTATCAGTCTCAAAACCAGCCCTGTCCTGCAGTCTGCGAACGCGATCGCCGGTAACCAGACGCTGTTTATCGCCGGTGACGGTCTGATGCTGCTCAGTGACTTTCGGACGGGAAATCTTGCCCTGACGAAGCAACGCGCTGTAAAGCAACATCCCCCGGTAGTCCCGGGTTAGCCGGTTAAAACTCGCCTCCAGGGTGTGATCTGCGCGTTCCCTGCCTTCCTGCCAGCCCTGCGTAATGGCATCCCGCAGGATACGGCGCTGTTCAGCGTTCTCCGGTTTGACCATATTCTCCGGACCTTCCGGCACCTGCACGTCCAGCCCGGCATACAGCCAGGTACGCCAGGAGGGGGGATTGCTGATAAAGCGTTCCGGCAGGACGATGGTGTAGATGGTGCTGGCGGTGCGGATCTGATCATCGGTGATGGTGGCCACATCCCGGGCCTCGTCGATGACCGGCGGTAACCAGCCCTCCCGGTGAGTCAGTGGCCTGAAGTCATAGAGGGCATCAAGAGTACTGGTCCGGCTTTCCAGCGCCTGCCGGAGTTCCCATGCCCGTTGCGCTTTTCCTCCCCGAAATCCCAGAGTCAGTCCGGCATCGGTCAGCATCTGGTAACGGGTATCAGACAGCGAGGTGGATGACTTTCCTTTCAGGTAACTGTTCAGATCCGGAGGGGGCTGTTGTGCTGTAACGGCATGAGTGATGAGCAAGGTGAGGAACAGAAAACGTTTCATTTTTTCCCTCCCGTTGCGGGCATGAACAGGAGCTGAAATTCTCCCGGAGGTTCATGCAGCTGCGCGCGCCAGCTTATCTGGGCGTCAATCAACCGTAAGACATTGGCAAACGTCATGTCGCGCACATGCAGGGTAACCGGTAACGGCAGGCGCACACCGCTGTAACTGAACGTCATCCCACGCTGTCTTGCCAGAGCGGCAAGCAGTTCAACAGCGTCCCCGTCCCAGTCCAGCGAGATCCGGCTGCTGTGGGCGGCGATAAATCCCGGAAAGAGGGTCTCTGTCGGGACATTGATGGCCCCTTCCCCCCACAGGCTGTACTGGGCGTGACGGACGCGAGCCACGTCAGCGGCGGCACCATAAGGTGAAGCCGTGGCGTCACGAGCTGAAGACGCGGGGGACTGACAACCGGCCAGCAGTATGCTGCCCAGCAGGGTGAGCATGATTCTGTTCATGGGCGTTCCTTAACTGTTGGCCTGATAACGGCGCAGATTCAGCCAGATGGTATGGACCTGGCGGGCATATCGCTGGCGTGTGGAGGCCAGTGCCGGGCTGAAACCGGCATTGTAACTGCCAAGGCATTGCCAGGTTTGTCCGCACTTTGTCAGATGTCGGGCGAGAACCCAGGCCCCGGCCTGAATGTTAAGGCAGGGATCGCTGAGCAGGTCTTTATACGAGCTGATTACGCCATAACGAACCAGCCGGGACACGTTCGTGGAGTTGACCTGCATCACGCCGTAATCCGTACTGATGATTTTCCCGGTCCGGTTCCTGTTGTGGTTAATGGCGTTTTGATTCATCCGGCTTTCCTGAATCGCGATGGCCTGAAGGGTCAGGGGATCGAGCCCATATCGGGATGCGGCCTGCTCAAAGCACCAGGCGCAGGCGGAAGAGCTGATGAGTAACAACGGAAACATGTGTAATTTAACGGGCATGATTTTCTCTCCCGGGAACAATAATTAACCGGCCACTACGGGGACTGATACTTGCCCAGCGCCATTCGGACAGCAGGGTAAGCAGACGAATGACCATGACCGCAGAGAGCGGGGTGGGGTGTAGGCTGTACCGAATGAGGCTGTCGTGCGGTAACGCCCGGCGCAGTTCTTTCTGTCGCCAGTCTGTCAGCAGATGGGATTCGATTATGAGAGTCTTTCTCTGCCGCATCGCGTGCCGGGTACATCGCGACAGTTCCTGTTTAAACAGGCGAAGTTCGTCCCGGGTCAGGTGGCCGGTCAGCGCACTGCCATCAAATTCCAGATGATATCGCCCGCGCCGGTATCTGAGGAGGCAGCGGCGACCGCGGATGTGTCGTAACAGAGCAAACAGAGGGCGAAACAGAAGAGGATAGAGATAAAGCGGGACAAGAAGCGGCGGCGGCACCCATGACAGGCAGAGCAGCGAGACGCTCAGGGTCCACAGTAAAAACATGAATAATGGCACGGTATTCCTCCTGTTCGGGCAAAGAAAACCCTACCCACAGAGCAGGCGTCAGAAAGGGAGACTGTCCGGTTAGTCAGGCCGCGGGGGGATCCACCATCAGCCAGGTACCGGAGTCTGGCGGCACCTGGCAGGGAGGTGGTATACGTTTACCGTCCCGCAGCCGGGTGGCCAGTTGATGTAGCAGCAACTGACGAAGGCGTGTGGCGGCCTCCTCCATACTGGCGGCCTGGACACGCAGTTCCCTGAAATCCGGAGCCTGCAGCGTGACACACGTTTCCGTGGCCATGACAGAAACCGGGTAAGGCACAAAAACTGAGGCCATACGTCGGTTACGCCCGCCTTCCAGTTTTGCAACAAGGCGGTGGGCTTTCAGGTGGGTATATCGCTTCAGCATAGCCAGCGATCTGTGGCCCGAGATAGCGGCCACCTCCATTACATCCAGTGTGCCCAGTTCAAACAGTCTTGAAATGGCTTCATGCCGTAAATCATGAAAATGGAGACCAGAAATACCGGTGGCATGCAGCAGGCGCCGCCATGCTGACTTGAAGCCATTTGTGGTGTACCGGAAGACGTGTCCGGAAGAGCGGACCTCAAAATCCTGCAAAGCCTTGCGGGCGCGCCGTGAGAGAGGCACATCTCTGGGATGACCATTTTTTGTCTGCGGAAGATGAGCAACACCAAGACGAAGATTGATGTTCTCCCAGCGCAACGCTAAAAGCTCTCCCTGACGCATCGCCGTTTCAACAGCCAGAATAATCATAGTGGTGACCTCCTTACCCGATGCCATCCTGGCGGCGCCCCGCAGTAGTTTTCGCTCCTCAAGCGGCAGCAGACGTCGATCCCTGCCCGGTGGTATCTTTGGTTTACGGACCACAGAGACTGGATTTTCCCGGCATGCTGCCCATTCGTGTCGGGCAATGTCGAATAAATCTGATAACAGGGCCATTTCCAGACGAACGGTGTTGCCGGAAAGTGGCTTTCCGGTTTTAGGGTTGATCGTGGCAAGTCGCATATCCCTGTAGGCAGCAATGTCGACACTGGTAATTTCGTGCAGCAGTTTGTCAGCAACAGGAGCCCGTCTTAAAACGGTAATACGCCAGTGCTCCTGGCGGGCCCCTCTTTTGTATCGGGAAACGGTCCGGCAATAGCGGTCCAGTGCTTTTTTGAGCGTACAGGGCCGAAGAGAACGCATGAGATGTCCTTTTCCTTATAAAAAAAAGGACTATATCAGAATCCGGAACGGATATTTGTCAGTCCGGTATCTGGGTATCAACAGCTACTCGCTTTACTACACAGGTCTACAATATTGGTCAGAATGTGAATGATCAGAATATTGGCGTCCATGCTTATTGCTCGTGGACGTATCTGTTTGGTGCTCCATTAGGGGGAACACAAAAGGTTTACAGCGACGCGAATAATGTGTGGAGGGTTACAAATTTGCCTTACAATGGGTATCAAACAGGCGCCACAGTTTCCGTTACCTGCCTCAATCTGCCTGGAGCCGGAATTTGATTGTTCGGTTAGATACCCGCCTCTGGTAAATCGAGGCAGGTTACAGTAATTGTACCTCCCGACTCATAATTACCCCATTTGGTATTTGTCACGAACCAACGGTTTGAGTTATCGGAAACAATCCTCTGGAAACCACCAAGTGGCGAACCATTTAAGTAGGTCCAGGAGCAATATGCATGGATCCCGATATCCATATCAATCACGTTTTTTCCTATGTTATACGACTGAACTGAGTATCTGGTTTGGGAAGACGTCCAGACACCGGACTGACAATTGTCAGTCCGGTGTCTGGCGTAGCCGTGCGCTGGAACGTACCACTTGGTTTGCTGTTGCGCCGGATGATAAGAACGGGGGCAAAGACTATGGCGATATATGTCATGCCCAACTTGATTCTTCAGGAATGCTCGCTGACGGATGGGTGGCTACCGGTTCTGACGCCTGCTCAGAGGATGTGGAATATTGTACTGTTGATGGTGTGCGCTGTTTTGCTATCAGGCTGCACTGAATGTCTGGCTTTCCGTGTCACTTTGCTTAACCCCCTTTTATGATGTAGTGAACGGATTTGTTCACGGGGCGAGTTTCATCCTCCCCCTCTTCCTCAGACAGTGTATCTGTGTTTTGGCGTTGCGGCGAACCGGGCCATGCTATCCCGGGAACACTTCCTGGTGCACTCACGTTTCCGCTTAATCTTTCCAGTGGAACCTGATGACGATGTCGTTTAAAACTCTCGCTTTGCAGGGAGAGTAAAGCCCGGTTCATATCGGGATCAATGCCTGCACCATTGTCGAGCCCCCGGAGAAAGACTCCCCGTAAGTCAGGCACTTTTCCATCAGGGTACAAGGTTGCCAGGCGTGGATTAAGAAGGGCATTGAAAGGCTGGCCATTACACTGAAACCAGCCATCTGGGATCGCAGGGCTACCCCAGATGACTATTGTACCAGAAGGAACACCTGAGTCATGAACCCAGATACCGGACTGACAAGAAAGTGTGCCGCCAGTGCTGTCATGGGCTATCAGACCGGTAGTGTCTGAAATCTGCCCCGAAATACCCAGCGCAGACGCGGTACAGGCATCACCTGCAGTCACGGTTTTACCCGGCATCGTATACGTGCCGGCTATGACCATCCCCTCAGACTGAATCGTTCCCCCTTTCAGCGTGCCGCCGGTTGAGAGCGACGCGTTATTGACGGTGCGGATCCAGTCTGACCCGTCATTCTCATAGTAAAACCCCGTGGCCAGCGCACCGGAACTGTCTCGCCGCCAGCCAAAAAAGCCACTCGTAGCCAGGGAGACCTGTTGATCAGCTGTTAATGTGGTGGTGGAGACGTCAGACGCATCCCGCAGATTGCTCCGGTTCATATCAATGTCGGTGTGCATGCGGTTGTAATCCGGATGTCCGTTCACTGAGAAGCGGTAAAGTCGATCGCTTTCTTCATTCACGCCATTCAGGGTATCCGCCGTCAGCGCCACCGCCAGATGCCCCGCGGATGAGGTCAGGCTGTAGTCAGCCAGACTGACTTCCCATCCGCCCAGTGCGCCGGTCGCCGTGTTACCGTCCTCAATATAGCCACCCAGCCCGCTGATACTTGCCGAGATGCTGCGCATCTCTTTGTAGGTCAGGACGCGGCCATCAAGGGTGACCAGCAGGGCGTCGAGCAGGCCGCTGTTATTCATCCGGCGGATACCTATCGCATAGGTTTGTGAGGCACTGTTTCGTTCTGCCAGCGTGCTGTTAAGGTATCCGGCATTCACCAGTGTGGCGGTCGTCAGTGTGGTGGGGGCGGCGGACGACAGGCTGTTATAATTATCGCCAATATACTTTTTCGCCGCATCCGCCACGCGGCTTGTCTGCTGGGCGATAACCTGATTTTCACGCTCTGTCTGCCAGTCATTAATCATGGCCAGAAAGACGGCCATCACGGCAAAAATGGCGACAAAAGCCAGCGAGGCATCCAGCGAGTTGATTCCGCGGGCCGGCTGGTTTCGGGAGAATGTCATAGATACCTCCGGGGCAACATTCAGAAAAAAGGATAAACGGCATGCATCAGCATGCTGGCGCCGGCACTCAGACAAAGAAAAGGTCCCAGAGGCCCTACAGTTCTTCGGGTAATCAGTAGCCAGAACATAAACAGCAGTAGTCCGGCAAACTGGATAATGAGGGCGGCAGCGGGACCGAGCCAGACGCCAAACGTGGCCATCAGGACGATATCGCCGCTCCCCGGGTAAAGATGTTCTCCCCGGATACCGCAGAGATAATGGCCGATACGCAAAAGAAGAAAAGGCAGAGTAGCGCTGGCCATACCGGTTACCGGGAGCCACCACGGTGAGTCCATCACCAGAAACTGCCAGAGCAGGCCAGCCTGCAGAGCGGGCAGCGTGAACGCATGTGGGATCCAGCATCGCAGTGAGTCAGTGATGCAGCAGGCGACTGAGAGCAGTGACAGCACAAGTACATCGACTGGAGCGGGATACCCGGCCATAAAGCAGAGCGATCCTGTCACCAGAAAACACAGCATCCAGCCGGTCGCGACAGGTAGTGTCCTCCTGTGCAGGAGGCGATGCTTCTCCTGGGCACCCAGGTACGCCAGGCCGGTCAGTCCTCCGGTCAGACAGCAGGCAAGCAATATGACAATACTAATCAGCATGGCGGCCTCCGGGGGACAGGGATATACCCCGTTCATCCAGCATCAGTCTGCGATAATGTTTATATACCCGGCTGGCGTATGCCTCGCGGATAGCATCGTTTCGGTCCTTAAACCCGGCGTTGTAACTGCCCAGGCAGTTCCAGCTAACCCGGCAGGTCTGAAAATGTCGCGCCAGGATCCATGCTCCGGTCTGGACGTTCAGACAGGGATTACCCAGCAGATCCTGATGGCTCCTGATAATGCCGGCAGAGCGCAGCCCGGCGATATGGGTGGAGTTAATCTGCATCACGCCGTAATCGCTGCTGAGGATTTTTCCGGTTTTTTTATCCCGGTTATGGTTGATGGCTCTGGCATTCAGCTGGCTCTCTACGGTCGCTATCGCCCGTAGCAGGAGAGGGTCAATGCTGTAGCGGGCTCCGGCCGCCTCAAAACAGAAGGCCGCCGATTTTGCGCTGGAGAGAAGTAACAGCAGAGACAGAAGCACTTTCATAAGACAGTCTCCGGAATACGGGAGGCTGACGCCTCCCGGAACAGGATCAGCGTACGGAAGTGAACGCCAGGGTGTTGTCGTCTTCGTCAGAGCAGTAGCCAGTGATATCCGCAATGGAATCATCTTTATCCACCACGGAACCGTTGACAGTGATACCGGCGATAGCCCCTGTCCGGCTTAACTGATTGGCAATATTCACACAGGCGGATTCCGGAACCTTTTCGTACGTCAGGGTAAAGGCCAGATTCTCGTTAGAAACCGTTGCGCCGGAACTGCCGGTACCGGTAGCCACCTTGACCTCACCGCCCCACGTGTTGTTCAGCGTCCCTCCGGACATGTCGTAGCTCATGGCGCTCGGCACGCCACCGGCGCGGTACAGTGCATCGATGCTGACGTCGACATAACCGTTACGGGTTTTGAGCATGGAACTGGTGTTGGTCATCAGGCTCTGGATATTGGTGAGCTCTGTGCCGGAGGCGGAGCTTTTTGAAAAGGAATAATAGAACCCCAGGAGTACGGCCAGGATAACAATTATCGCCACCACGGTGATGGAAGCATCCAGGGAGTTCACTCCACGTGCGGGTTGACGCCGGACAGACTGGACAGACTGGAGAGAAAGAGCAGAAGAAGTTTGCATAGAGACTCCGGTTATGAGTGAAAGAAAAACTACGGGTGTAACAAGGAGTGCGACTCAGGCCGGGAGGCTGAGAAGGGACTGCAGCGTCTCGATGGCCAGTGCCATGGTGATGATGAACATCAGCATGGTCAGCAGGCAGAAGGCCTTAATCAGCAGGGTAATGAGCGCCACCTGACGGGCGGCTTCACCAATCCACCACTCACCAAATCGCGCCAGTGCCTCCGCGGCCCCATCGCCAATAACCAGCAACCGGATATGCGCGATCGCATCCTCCGACGGGAAACCGTAGCCGGTCCGGCTCAGGGCCTCTCCGAAGGAGGCTCCTCCGGCCAGTTCGCGGCGCGTGGCGGCGATTCGCTGCTGCAGCCACGGACTGGCAAATCCCTGCAGGATCAGCAGTGACTCTGCCTGGTTGACCTGGGCTTTCATGAGCGAACCCATGTTGGTGAGGAACGCGGCCCCCTGTAGTGTCCGGTAAACGGACCAGGGCGGGAGTTTGTCCAGGATACGGCGGCCTCCGGCGGTATAGTCAGGCAGAGACCAGGCGATGAGCGCCATAACAGCAAAACCGCTCAGCAGGATCAGTAGCCCGTAGGTGTTGACCACTTGTGACAGCCCGTGCATGAATGCCAGTGGACCGGTCAGGCGTGATTCCGGAACGATTTTCAGCAGAACCGGCATCACTTCACTGCTGAACGTGCCGACAATGCCGGCCATCAGGGCCAGGAAAAACAGCGGATAAGCGATGCACTGCAGGGTAGCCGAACGAATGACGGCGAATGTCCGTGCCGTGACAATAGCCTGCTCAAGAGAGGACTCCAGGGCCCCGGTACGGAGTCCGGTATGTAACAGGGCGGCTTCATTACTGGGTAACCAGCGCCTCAGCACATCTTCGATACGGTGTCCCGGACGGTTATCTGCCAGGGCAGCCAGTGCTTCGCTGGCCAGTTGCGTGTGGGCGTTGGAACGGGTTCCCCCCTTTGAATAGACTTCCCGGATATTCTCCAGCGCCGTATCCACACCACGCCGGTTGCGAAGCTGGAGCAGCAGAATTTCATAGAGCTGTACCCTGGCCTGGGCGAGAAACAATTGTCTCTGGAACCAGACCTGTACCTGCAGGACGTTAATCATCTGCCACCTCCCCGTACAATCGGCCGTCCTCATTGAGCGGGCAGATATCGTCGGCTATCAGTGGGTCAATCATGCCCTGCGCCACCCGGCGGCGCATGTGTTCACAGCGCGTGATGCCGCCCCTGGCTTTCCAGTACAACCGTGCGGCCAGTACACCATTTGTCAGCCATGTTTCCATCAGTCCGCGATCGGTAGGGACTATCTCTGCAATGACCGTCCGGCCCTGCAGACCGTGGCTGATTTCCTGCCCCATGACCTTTTTACGGCAGACCGGGCAGCCGTCGGGATTACGGAAATGGACGTGTGTCACGTCGACCCAATTTCGGATATAAGCCTGCTGTTTTTCGGTGATGTGGTTTTGCGTGACGGCTTCCGTCCAGGGGATCCGACACGCTGTACAAAGCACCGGGGCCAGCCGCTGGGAAATCAGAGAGACAAATAATCCCGGGTCGGCCAGCAGCGCGGGAGGATGCCCGTAAATCTGCAGACGGGTGAGAATACTGAGCGGGTCTGTTGTGTGGAAGGTTGTCAGTACCCAGTGTCCTGACAGGGCTGCGCTGATCCCGGCCAGGGAGGAGGCATAGTCCCTCAGTTCACCAATCAGCAGTGCATCCGGATCCAGACGCATGGATGACTGTATGCCCGTCTGCCACGCCCGCATGGTGTCGTCCTGGGAGGATTTATCCGCGATAACCGGCGTCTGTATTCCACCCGCAATACGCCCTTCAGGCGGATCTTCAATGGTTATCAGATTACGTCTTCCCTGGGTGCGCTGAATAAACCGGGCACTCAGGCAGCGCAGGGTCGTGGACTTGCCCGAACCGGTAGGTCCGGACAGCGCGTTAACGCCTTCCGGCCGCCGCTCCAGTTCCTCGATCAGGTTAATCTGCTCAGGCAAAAATCCCAGCGCATCGAGCGTCGGGGCAGCGTCACCATCGTCCGGAATGGTTCGCATGACAATCAGCAGTCCTCCCACCTTGGGACGGTGGCTGTACCGCGCGCCAAACAGGCCTGCCTGACGCAGAAATGTTGATTTCAGCCGCGCATCCTGTTCACGGGTTTCAACCAGGTGCGGCTCAGACGCATCACACATCGTGCCGTAAATCGTGGTGGCCATGGTCATAATTTCCCTCGCAGGGGGTTCGGAGACGGTGTACAGCTCCCCGTTGACGCGCATGCGGATCAGGCCAGAATTGCCCTCAGTAATGAGATGAATATCTGAAGCACCGACCTCGCAGGCCTGACGAAACAGACGGATCACCTTGTCCTGGGTCTCCGACTGTCCCTCTGTCGCCGCCGGATTACCTGAAAAGGCGGCCAGCTCCGTTCGCCCGGCAAACGTCACGTCCACCTCCGGGTGACTACGGCACAGTGTTTCCACCCACGCCTGAACAGCAGCGTCCGTTTTCTGTTCGCGGTCAACCAGCACCACGGGAGGAGACGCATGATCATCAATGACCACGGCGTCGGCTATGGCTGCCGGTACCGGAGGGAGCACCGGTATGTCATTCATGGTGGATCTCCTGACCGGGAACAATCACAGTGCCGTCACTCAGTGTGACGCCTTTCAGGGTGATACTTTTTACCGTGAGACGGCTCCCCGGCCACGGATTGCCGTTACGTAACTCATGAGTCAGCCCGTTGCGCTGCAGCTCAGCCGTCAGCACCCCCTCTTTCCCGTGAATACCGGTCAGCATGCTGACAGGGGCTGATGGAGAGGCGGGCGTGGCGCCCCGGGGCAGAACAGAGAGCGGCTGAGCCGGCTCATTGTGTTTTGCCATTTCCGCCAGCATACGCGCACCTTTCAGGCGCGCTTCCAGCAGCAGGTTGTTTTCCTGAACACTTTCCAGCTCGCCCACCGTGGCGGAATGGCCGGCGAAAGAGGCTGCCAGCAGAAGCAGTCCGGAGAGGTTATTTTTCATCTTCATGGGGGGGCTCCTTTATGGCAAAAATCTGTCCGCTTGTTTTCCAGGTGATGGAGGTGGCCGCGCTCAGACTGAACGCAATATCCGTGATGCGTATCCCTTTCTGTAACGGAAACCAGCGATCCGGTGCCCGTGGCGAGGTGACGGAAAATGACCAGGACTGCCAGCCCTGGATATAACGGATAACTTCGCCGTCAATGGTCTGTGAAGGACGTCGGAGTGGAGGATCGGCTTTCAGCTGAAGCGTGACGTTGCGCGCCTGGAGACTGGATATAAACGGCGTGAGCTGTTCGGTCTGATTCCCCGGACGTTCATCCGTCATTTCTCCTGCAGGGATGGGCCAGCGAATTTCTCCGCTCTGGCCATCATCACTGGTCATCACAACCGGTGGGGGAGTCAGGGCAAGTGCACTTTCTCTGAAACGGGTAAGCGTACTGCCGGCCTGGAAATGATATTCCGCGCGAATACCGTCTCCCCGGCATTCCCCACCTTTCAGCGTCCAGCCGGAAAGAGTAAGGGGAAGATTTCTGACGGCCGTCAGGCACTCGCCGAGCAGATATTGTGGTGTCGACAGGGTTGCCCAGGGGTGGGGAAGGGCAACACGGCGCATCCCGGTTTTTTTCGGGGCCTGTTTACGGGCCTGGGCGGCCAGACGCTGCGCTTCCCGGCGCTGTACCCCCTGCCAGTAATCCCAGGCATACCAGATCGCCACGGCAGCCAGTCCGACGAGAAGACACCGGCGGACACGCTGCCCAGGAATAAACAACCGGGCGGCGGCAGGGAGGCGGGGGGGCAGCAGGGCGGTAATGTCTGCGGGTGCCGCCTCTGTCCCGGTTTCCTGCCATCCGGAGACAGGGGCGTCGTGAAACGCCAGAAAACGATCGCGCGCCCTGATACAGGTGACACTGTCACCGGTTATATCTCCCTGCAGGGCGGGCATACCGTCCACGGCGGCCAGAAACAGCCACCGTTCATCCGGTAATTTAATCAGGGCATATCCGTTCTGGCCCAGGGCCGGGAGGGCGGCAACGGCGACAGACCAGGCGCGTTCCCGGCCTTCTCCCACGCCGGCGTACTGCATCTCTCCCTGACGAACCAGCACACATGGATTTCGTCGGCCGGTCAGCGCGCGTAACTGACGGCCCGGACGTCCTCCGGTCAGCACGGACCAGGAGAGACCCGCCGCCAGACGGTATTTTCCGACAGTAAAATAGTGCATAGGGCCTCCTGTCAGGACAGAACCGGCGTGATGAGAATGACCAGTGTTGCGCGCTGGTCAGAAACGCCGCGTCCACCACCGAACAACCAGTTCTTCGGTGTGAACGTTCCTTCACGCGTGTCCTGGGCGGCAGTGGACTCATAGCCGGAAAGAATGAGTGTTTGCCCGGATTTCATGTTGACCCGCTGCGCCAGGGAACGAAGCTTGGTGTAGGGCATTTCAATCGAGGTGTTTCCATCTGAGGAGGTCACCGTACGGATGGTCGGGCTGTCAGAAAGGTTAAAACTGAACTGCAACTGGATATCGCCGTTATCCCGAACGTACGGCATCATCGTCATGTTAAAGCCGGTGGTGATACTTCCCGGCGTCAGCTCTGTGGAGCTGTAGGAGTCTGAGGTGGTGGTTTTGGTGGAGGCCAGATAGACCGTCTGGTCAGCCACCTGAACTGGAACCGGCACCATATTGGTGGTGGTGCTGGTCTGGGTCGTCACGACGGCCAGATTACCCTGCTCCGCAAGGGCTTTGATAAAGACCTCAGAACCGCGCCAGCGGGCCGCTCGTCCGGTGGCCGAGTCGAGAATACTCATACCGGCACTGGACGCGGTGCTGCTGCCGGAGGCAAAGCTGCCGGTCAGAGAGGCACCAATGCCGGTCACCGAGTTATAGACCGCTTTCCAGTCCAGCCCCAGCTCGTTCGCTTTCTTCGCGGTCACACTGTAAACCTCCACCTTCAGGGTGACCTGCCGGTTAAGGCGGCTGTTCTCGGTCTCGATATAATGGCGTACGCGGGCGAGCACCTCCGGGGTGTCAGTGACGGTCAGCGTACTGCTGGCCGTGCTCAGATAGTAACGACCGCTGTCTGGTGTCAGCATAGTTTCCACGGCTTTACGCAAGTCGTCATAGAGTTCAGATGCCAGACGTACCGTGGTTTTCTGGGAGGTATCCTGATTGCCGGACAGGGAGTTGCTGTTCGAGCCTCCGCCGGAAACACCGGCACTGGCGGACGTCCCCCCGGTCACGCTGGCATCCATGGACGTACTGGCATTTAACACCGCTATCTGAAAGGTTTCGGTTGTCTGGCTGAAAAACGTTATCTGGCCCCCTTCATGGCGCCAGTGCATCCCGGAGCGGGTGGACAGCGTATCCAGCAGCCCGCCCAGTGGCCCCTGCCAGCTCAGGGGCCCGATATCCGGCGAGGTGACCGCGATTAACCGGGAGGAGGGCATGGCGCCGGCCGTGGCCAGTGGCGTCCGGCCACTGGCATCCGGAAGCGGGAGCGAACCGTTTAACTGGCGGGTCTCACCGTGGGCTGACAGCCCGGCGGGGGGCTGGATCGTCACCGGCAGGCCACAGGATGCGGTAATACGTTGCGCGGCGGCCGACAGCGTGAGGGGAACAGCAGATACCAGCGTGATGCTGCAGGCCGGGACGCTTCTGGTTTTTTCACTGACGGTCAGGGGGTGTGGATTGACCCACTGGCTGTCAAGCCACGTCACCGGAGGTGCTTCTGCCACCTGGTGGGTTTGCAGCGCGGTATCGCTCTGGCGGGTGATGCCGGCGGCCTCCTGACTGATGTCGTCATACATGGCAGAACAGCCGGCGAGCGACAAAAGGGATGTCATCAGCCAGACCGCGCCGGATCGGAACGGTAATTTCATAGGGGAAACTCCGGGGGAAGTTAATTCATTAATTCAGATAGACAATGTCACTGTCAGTGATACCTGAAGGCAGAGGGACACCCATCGGCGTGCCGGATGCCATCAGCAGTGTACCGTTACTGACGGTCAGGACGAGAACCGACTGACGGGCTGCAGCACGCAGGGCGCTGAGCAGGCCAGGTTGTTCCCGGGTCCAGATAAAAAGCCGGTCGTTGTGCACAGTGAAGTGGATCCCGGCAGGCAGGGGCCAGGGCAGATCCAGGTCCTGCAGGGCTGGTGTACCCTCGTAACGGTACCGCCAGTCATTGACCGCATCGGCCAGCATCAGTATCTCACTCGCGGTCTGTCTCGCGGTCAGGTCAGACGGCGTTAACCGGGATTCTGCGTGTCTCTGATACCAGCCGCCGGTCACAAGCAGTACCAGCAGCAGTAACGGCGCCAGCATGTTCACGGCGTGCCTCCCGGAAAAGGTTTATCACTGACGGAAATCACACACTGCTGGCGACTGACTCCGGCATACAGGGGAACCGCGGCTTTCTGATAGAGGGTAAACAGCCCGGTCATCACCTGTTCAAATGGCCCGTTAAAGGTCAGAGGCGCAGAAACTGGATAGTCAACCGCGACGGGCCAGATAACCAGCCATTTGCCACCACTGCAGCTGGCCGTGGAGGCCCACTGCGTGAGGGTGGTCCGCAGGGTGCTGCCGGGTTCGGCTTTCCAGACCGGGCCGGCAGGTGCGACCGGTATTGGGGCTGGAGGGGGGATGGAGGTATCGTCTTCACGCCCCTGCCGGAACGGATTACGCGGCGCTGGCGTGGCAGCAGGGGCGGAAGATGTCACGGGGACTGCTGGCTGAACGCCGGGACGAGACAGGGTCAGCGTCCGGGCATGCCAGTCCAGATGGCCCTGAATATTTTGTGAGACCAGCAGACGCTCGAGTACCCGTGTCCATTCATCATTCTGCCAGATAGTCTTGTGTCGGGTGCTGAGCGTCTGGCGCAGGGCATTTTCGTACTGCAGCTGCCAGCCATCAGGCAGAATACGGCGTATCCACTGCTCTGTTGTCAGGTTACTGACGCCGGGCAGGCTGATAACCGCCGGTTTTTGTGGTGTGCCGGTTACACGCAGCCCAGCTGCCGTGGTCGCTGCCGGGGCTGCGGGACCGGTCAGTGTGTCATGCGAGGTGGAAGGCGACATTGCCGGCACGCCAGAGGTAGCAGTCGCGGGTGTCGGGGGGATCGGGGCTGCGCGGGATGGCGCCGGCACGGTCGCCTGCACCTGCTGCTGGGTATGTGCCACCGTTTCTGCTGAGCTGCGTATCTGCCCGTCAACAAACACCAGTGCCGGGACCTGGAGCTCCGGCGCGGGTGATCTCAGTGGGGAAAACCCCGTACAGCCGGTCAGCAGTGCCGGCATGACAAACAACATTTTTTTCATACAGTTCCTTACTGGCTGGCCATGAGTTGTTTCTGACGGCGGCGGCGGTCACGATTACGTTCGCGTTGCTGGTTTTTCTGGATAAGTAATCCCAGGGTTTCCACGGTGCTGTCATCCCCTTCACAAAGCTGGTCGATCAGCGCATGCAGGACATCGCGCGGGCGGACTTCAGTACGCAGCCTGAAGGCGATACAGAGAGTGGTCTGGGTCAGGCGGTCAGTGTGCAGAGGAGAAAGTTTGTAGGATTTGGCTTTGGGCATAGGCGGCTCCCTGTAGGGTGGCGGGCGCAGGGTGCGCCTGCTGTTCAGTTGGGCCAGATAGACCCGGGTGTAATCAACGCCGCTGTCATGATGGTCAAGACTGTCGGCGGAGAGGTCGGCGGAGAGGACCGCGATCTCCGGTCGGGGATCGGGATAATCGATAAAGGGGTCGAGTAACAACATGTCATCGGGCGTTTCCATTCAGCCTCCGTCAGAGAAAGACAGCATCGTCTCCATGAACATGTCGCTGAGTGTGGCAGTGGTGCCAGGCCCAGATATCTTCACTCAGACTGTCGCTGCCAATGTGGAGTTGTGTCAGCCGGCGGGCTGGCGTTCCCCGCTGGATAACCTGAAAGCCGTTATTGGTGAACGTACGCCGCACGCAACGCAGAGCTTCCTCGTCATGACCGGCCAGGATATCGAGCGGTTGTGTCAGTTGCCCTGCCGGAGAGAAACGCAGGAACGCGGTTTGAGTCAGCAGGCATCGCCGTTCGGGAAGCCGGGAATCAATTGTGAATCCCTGATGGCGAAGTTCATCCAGCGCGCAGGAAAAACACGGGAGATCGATAGCCGACATGCGCAGACAAACTTCTGCGGTTTCCCGTAAATAGCGGATGACATCACCTGTGGCCAGCCCCCGGCTGATAAAGAGGTCGATCTCACCGTGATGCAGTTTCTTCAGATGCTGCCATTCGGGTTGCATGAAGGAGTGTGCAACGGCCTGCTGCAGGACCCGGCGGCGCTCGCTTCGGGAATGACGTCTGCGGGTAAAAAACAGTTCAGCGTTCTCCGCCGCCAGGTTCAGCAGTCGGGAGAGAAGCGTAAGGTTATTGTGCTGTAGTGAAGGCAACAGCCGGTTGGCGGTATCCATGATGCGACTCCGGAAAAGGAATGCCCCGGCACGGTGACCGGGAGGAGGGTATTAAAGGTCAGGAAGGGCGTGCCGGGGCATTGGTTCGGTCGGAAATATCAGGCTGAGTAAGGCACTATTGCGGTGATGACTGTCCGGGTTCCGGAGGGCCCTGATGAGCCGGTTGTACTCACTTCGCGTCAGTCCGGGACATTGTTTTCGTGCGAACTGCGGAAATCGTGAAGCAAAGGCCTCCGGGTCAAGGCACTGCGGAAAGCAGCGCTGAAGCTGCCTGACCAGGTGCGCAGGGACCGGCAGCAACTGGTTTCCCTGACGAACAAAGCCACCGAAGCCGGGCTGCTGATAAATGAAATCTGTTGGCGTTCGGTTCAGGTTGAGCATGATAAAAAAATAACCGGTGAACAGTGCCCGCTGCCGGATGACCCGGCGCCCGGGATACTGTTGTACAGACTGGTATTCCGGTGTCCAGGCTGTGATATTGTGTTCTTCCAGCAACCGGAACAGGCGGAGCCGGTTGTCTTCGGGGGGCGCGTAGGTGGCCAGAAACCACGCTTCTTCTTGTTTTTGCATTATGTTTGACCCGCTCTCACAACGACCAGTTGTGATATCTGATCCAGGCGTCCTACAGGCGGACAGAGGGCTTTACGCTGGCTTTTCCCGGTGCAGAGCGAATCAAATGCCCCCGTTGGTCCTGAAAACCAGAAAAGACAGCCAAAAGCCAACATTATGTAAGGTGTCATTAGCAAAAAAATAAAAAATCACAATCTTTAGTTTATATCGCAGTAATTAAAAGATTCGATCTTATCTACTGCCGCATAACACAACACCCAGATTAATGATCTGGATAAATTTGTCAAAACAGTCATTTATTCTTATCTGAGGCGTGATATTAGATCGTCTGTCTGCAAATGTTAAAAAACACGATCTTTTTGATCATAAACCCTGTTTTTATCAGAATAAAAAACCATCAAACTGAGTGTTAGCCGCTCTTATCCATAAGATATTTCTTAAAAAATATTGATTCCCGTCAATTTTTAACATCTCCTGATTTCGCAAGATGAAAGGCATCCCGAGAGGTGATGTGAATAAACGTCCGGTTTTGCATCCTTTTTGTGATCTAATCCCTTTTTTTGAAAAAATGGAGAAACATGAAAATGGATATGACTCATTCAACACTGGGCCGGACGTGACAACGACGGCCAGTGTCAGGGGACGGCGTCGGGGGGACCACTCAACGGTCTGTAAATGCCGGCACCCGTTCTATTTCAGACCTCCGGACTGGAAACCTCTGAAGGGGATCCACGGGCATGCCTATGCCAGTCTGGTCGCCCGCGACCGCAAAACCGGCCAGTGTTCGTTGCGGCGCCGAGTATCTGCCGATCCGATATTCATTGCGCTGCGTACGGCGCTTGGCCGCAAGCGCGGGTTCCCGAAAGTTCGTCGTGATTTACTGGATGCGGTATTCGTGCTTCTCATCTCAGCGGCAGACCTGGCCACCGGGATCGTTGTTCTCAATATTACCGAAATCAGCCGTCAGCTCAGCCCGGTGCGACCGGATGGCTCACCAGATCCCTCGCAGTATGTGGTTGTCAGCCGCCTGTCACGTCTTCTGAATGAACTGGAACGATTTGGTATCCTGGAAAATCCACGTCCTGAATTTGATTTTACGGGTAAGGTTCGTTTCCCGAAACATGTCATTATCACCGACCTGGGATGGAGCCTGACAGGGATTGATATGGCGCGTTTCCGGCATGAACGTGAGGTGCGTCTGAACAACGAGGCGCTGAAAGAAGCTCAACAACGCTGGCAGGAACGAAACCGGCTGGCCGTTCTCCGGCGCAGACAACAAAAAAGGGCAGAATCCCGGCTCAGGAAACAGTTACAGGGGTTATCGCCGGATGAACAGAAGCGCCACATAGGGGAGCGCGTCTACCGTCAGCTGGGCCCACTTCGAACATCCATCCCTCCTCAGCGTTTTGGTAAACTGGTGTACGAACAGCTTTACCAGCTACAGCTCTTTTTCCGGCCGCAGAAATGCGCGCCACCAGTCAAATGATTTGCATTTTCTCTCCAGCTAACCGCCTCCTGCGGTGATGACGTCTGCCTGAATCAGGCAAAACGGCGTTCTCTCGTCACTTCTGCCCTTACTGAGCTTCCCTGCTAACTCCGAAATGGCCACAAAACGTCGCTAACAAACAGACGTATTCTGTTGTGCACCGTTATCTGCAAAGTAGCAAACCGTCGTGAGTGCAATTGAACTTCAGTTAAGTGCAATATATTCATACCCACCATAGATAATTCATTACATACCGATTATTTCAGTCCGCAGTCTCTGTGAATAACGGGGATATTACAGGCAATTGCAAAAAAGTAGTTACAACATCCAATTAGAGCACCAAAAATGGAGCAGGTAAGAACCTCCGTGCCCCTCCTCAACATCGCGATAAACACCATCACAGGTTTGAAAGGATCGTGCCGCTTCCACCCACTACAAAACCGCCGCCGCCCCCGGCCGAAGGCCGGGGAACACCATCGCTTTTAATGATGGGTGTTGTAACTACTCTTCTTCATGCTGTGGGTGGAGCTGCGGTTAGTTGTCTGGTACACGCTCGTAAGCGGCCCTACGGCCCGCTAACGCGGAGATACGCCCCGACTGCGGCTGTCGCCTTGTCGGGTCCACTCCGACCGCGTACAGAGGCGTCTGAGATGTTTTGAGCGGGTATGGCTTTGCAGAGAAGGGGGTCGGTGAGGCAGAACCTGTCAACACAGTAGCCGGCTGCGCCGGGCAACGGCGCCACTCACTATCAGAGCTGTACTCAACTGCTGCTGGCGCCTCCATGCCGCAAAGCGGCATTCAGAGAACTTGCTCGTCAGTCCAGGCTGTGTATTCAATTCAGGGTGAACGGTTCCGAATCCTTTCTGCTTCCGGTTAAGATACATTCAGGTTCTCGAAAAATAAGGGAAATGTTCGTAGTGAATCTGAAGGAAAAATCGGCCCATCTGGCGTGGTGCGAGCTGGTTGCGCTGGCATTAGGTAGGAAGAACGGCGATATAGTGTCGCCAGTACAGTAAAATCTCTTTCTCACCAGGTGGCTGGCGACGGCGCTGAAGCAACGTCGCTTTTCGTGTGATATTACCCCCGACATCGAGTGGCTTCTGAAACTGCTGTGTCTCATTGAACGTGAGCCTGCACTGATTAATACATTGCGCGGTATTCTCGCTTGAACAAAACCAGCCCCTTCGCGCTGACGGGCCTGGTTTTGTTCTTCGGTGTACAGTACACCGTCTGACGACGGATTGCCTCCCTTTACCTCGGTGCATAGCCCTCTTCCGCCAGTGTTTTCATATGAATGGACTAGGAAATAAATTATGCTGACTCATTATTTCTGGCCATAAAGGTTCTGGCAGTGCCATCTTTCGGGTCAACAAAGGTAATATCTTCAGGATCACGACGAGGGCTGGCCAATGACAGAAATATTACGGGTTCTTCAAGAAGGGTTGGTAATGCATGGACAACATTACGCTCGAAAAAAAGCACGTGGCCGGGGGCAAATTCGGCTTCGTCACGAGGATCTTCCATCCAGAGCGTCCCCATGAATCCCTGAATAACCTGACGCCGGAGGATCACCTGCTGATGGCTGAAAAACCGGAACTCTCAAAAAGTGCGTGGAACTAAAACAGGTGTGCATTACTCCACCTCATGTTGAAGAGACCAGACTGCATCAGAAAATTGCACCATAACTGAGCAAGCCGCATCCCATTGGTGCAAAAGTGTCTCCAAAAAAAAATAATCCATTGATTTAACTGTGCTTTAAAAATGGCATGAATTTTTCATGTCGGGTATATGCAAGCAGGGGCAACCCTTAAGCCTTGAATCCATTAAATATCGACAGGTAATGAAGCCTGATTGCCCTAATAAGGACAATCAGGCTTTTTTATTAATGCAGAGAGCAAACATACGTGCAAACTATTGATATTGGAATTTTGCTTTCCACAGAAGGTACCTACAGCCACCTGGCGAACAGCACACTGCTTGGTGCGCGCCATGCCTTAGAGGAAATCAATGCCGATCCTGCTTATCCTTTTCAGCTGCGGGCCCGACATATCAACCCTGCGGGTGAACTCGCAGCCTACAGTGAAGCGGTGAGCACCTTTATCGCTCACGGCATCCGCCATATCTTCGGAACCATTACCTCTGCCAGTCGGAAGGAGATTATCCCGGACCTGGAGCAGCATAACCTGCTGCTGTGGTATGGCTGTCCTTACGAGGGGTTCGAGAGCTGCGAGCAGGTCGTATATCTGGGCGGTTGTCCGAACCAGACTCTGCTGCCACTCCTGCGGCTGGCGCTGGATATGTTCGGAAATCGCTCCTGGCTGATCGGCTCTAACTACGTCTGGGGCTGGGAAAGCAATCGTATCGCCCGTGAGGTAGTGGAAGGTTCCGGCGGTACGGTGGTGGGCGAAAAATATCTGCACCTGAGAAACAGCAACGTGACCGAGTTGATTGAGGCGATTCTCAGCACAGAGGTAGATTTTGTGCTCAATAACCTGGTAGGCGAAACCTCTTATGCGTTTCTGCGCGCACTGGACGAGGCCTGTCTTCGCGATCGGCGGACGTTAGCGGTGCTCAGCTGTAATTTTACCGAAGCCGAAGTCGCCGAAGTCGCGCCACTAAGGGCGGTACGTTTGCTTTCCTGCGGACCGTTTTTTGAGAGCGTCGATCTCGATTTTTGTGCGCGGCAGCACCTGCAACATGGCGCACAGCGCATCTCCCACTACTATATCGGCGGCTGGCGGGCAGTAAGGCTGTTTGCCAATAGCCTGCGCGAGGCCGGAAACAGCGAGCCGGGTGCGGTGCTGGCGGCACTGCATCGTCAGCACGACGTTGATTCTCCGGGCGCTCGCTCAGTAATGGCTCGAAACAACCACGCCTGTTTGCCCTGCTACATCGCTGAGTTGCAACAAACTTGCTTTCAGATACTGCATCGCGAACCGCTGCCGGTTATGCCCGATCCCTATCTCTCCGCGACCGAGCTACGTGAAAGCCGAACGGTTGCAGCCAGACCTGCTCTGAGGATTGTTAAATGAAAACGCTGCTGTCCCCGGATTTAGATGCTCAGCCGCTCCTGCTGGTAGACTGTGAAGCAAGGAGTCGCGAAGCGCTGGAAAAAAACCTGACGCGGATGGGTATCCGCTGGCATCACCTGACCGGAGATGAGGCTTTACCTCCTCTCACCCCCTGTGCAGTACTGGTGGAACTGGAGGCATTCGCCAGCCCGATAACCCTGAGCCAGATCAACCTGGCGGGAATACCGGTGATCGCGCTGACCTCACATGAGGGACTTTACCAGGTACAGCGCGCGCTGGAGTTAGGGGCAACAGCGCTCCTTACCAAGCCTATTACACAGCGAGCCATCTATACCACCCTGATGATGGCAGTGGGGCTGCGTCAGCAGTTGCATGACATTCAACAGCAACAGATGCTACTGCGCCAGCGTCTGGCAGCAATGCCGCAGATTACCCAAGCTCTGGCGGCCCAGATGCAAACGGAAAGTATTGATGAACAACAGGCATGGGTTCGCCTGCGCTCGGAATCAATGTGTACGAACCAGTCGGTGGCACAGGTGGCGCAGAAGTGGCTGCTACGAATGTCGTCCGGCAAGCGGGGAGCACAATGAATAGAGTCGGATATTTTCTGCGCCGGCCAGCCCTGCTGCTCTCGCTGCTGTTTATTCTCCTGGTGGTGATGAGCGCGCTGTTTGCCCCCTGGCTCACCCCCTTCGATCCCGATGAACAGTTTGTCGAGGGACTGAGCCTGGAAGGCGCACCGCTTTCTCCCAACAGCACTTACTGGCTGGGAACCGATCTGCTGGGACGCGATCTCTTCTCGCGTTTAATTTACGGAGCTCGTACTTCGTTACTCATCGGTGTTGTCGCCAACGGCACTGCAGTACTGATCGGCGTCCTGGTAGGGCTTAGCGCAGGTTATCTGCAGGGGCGTATCGGAGGGCTGCTGATGCGCTTTACCGATCTGATGATGGCGTTTCCCGCACTGCTGCTGGCGATTGCCCTGGCGGCGATTTTCCAGCCAAGTGTCTGGATCGTGTCCCTGGTGATCGCCATGGTGAACTGGGTGCAGATCGCCAGGGTTATCTACGCCGAAACTAGCGCGCTTAGCGCCCGCGACTTTATCGCCGTGGAACGCACCCTGGGGGCCGGAACGTTGCGTATTCTCGGCGTGCATTTAATTCCACATCTGGCGCCAACGGTGCTGGTCTGGGCCACACTAGGCATCTCCACCACAGTCCTGCTGGAAGCTACTCTATCGTTCCTCGGGGTGGGGGTACAGCCGCCAACGCCGAGTTGGGGCAACATCATCTTTGAAAGCCAGAGCTATTTTACTTCGGCTCCCTGGCTGGTGTTCTTTCCCGGCGCGGCGATTGTGCTGCTGTCGCTCTCTTTCAATATCGCTGGTGACGCCCTGCGCGACGCCCTCGATCCCGGCTTAAAAGGACGAAACTAATGCTATTTCTGGGAAAACGTCTGTTGCATGCCGGGCTGATCCTGCTTGGCGTTACGTTGATCTGCTATTTGCTGCTGTTTATGTTGCCCGCCGATCCAGCGCGCCAAATCGCCGGGCGCAGTGCCACGCCGGAAGTAGTCGAAAACATCCGCCATCAGTTGGGGTTGGATCTGCCGTTTTATCAGCAATATTGGCGTTATCTGCAGGGGCTGCTGCACGGCGATCTGGGACGCTCGTTTATTCAGCGCAGCGAAGTGAGTGAACTGGTTTCCGCCCGTATCGGGCCGTCACTGCAGCTGATGGCGGCGGGTATTCTCTGCGAGTTGGTACTGGGGATCGCCCTCGGCACCCTGGCGGCGTTAAAACGCGGCGGGCTGGCGGACCGGCTTCTGATGGCGCTCTCCTTTATCGGTGTTTCGGCGCCGCAGTTCATCGCCGCGATGCTTTTTCTCTATCTTTTCGCCGTGGTACTCAACTGGTTCCCGATGGGAGGCTATGGCGGCTTCAGCCATCTGGCGCTACCGGCGCTAACCCTCGGCCTGCTCGGCAGCGGCTGGTATTCACGCATGTTGCGCTCGTCGATGATTGAGGTGCTGCATCAGGATTTTATCCGTACCGCGCGGGCCAAAGGGCTGGGCCGAACCCGCGTACTGCTGCGTCACGTGCTGCCGAATGCCGTGCTGCCGCTAATTCCGATGATAGGCATTGATATCGGCATTTTTATGGGCGGACTGGTGGTAGTCGAATCGGTCTTTGGCTGGCCGGGTATCGGTCAGCTGGCCTGGCAGGCGATTCAACAGGTGGATATCCCGGTGATTGTCGGGGTAACCACCGTGTCAGCGGTTGCCATTGTTGGCGGCAACCTTATTGCGGATCTGGTGCTGCCGTGGGTCGATCCGCGCATTGATGTCAAAAAGTAGCAGGGGAAGATGATGAAAAATGCGTTATTGACAATGGCGGTGGCCGCGGCCTGTTTCTCTTATGGCGCGCAGGCTGACGAGAAGACCGGCGGCGATATCGTGGTGACCTACCAGAACGACGTGGCGACCCTCGATCCGGCCATTGGCTATGACTGGCAAAACTGGTCGATGATCAAAAGCCTGTTCGACGGCCTGATGGACTATCGTCCCGGCACCACCGAGTTGGTGAACGACCTGGCGGAGAGCTACGCCATTTCCGAGGACGGCAAGGTCTACACCTTTGTGCTACGCAAAGGGGTGAAATTCCACAACGGCCGCGAGGTCACGGCGGCGGACGTGAAATATTCTCTGGAACGCACAGTCAACCCGAAAACCCAAAGTCCGGGCGCCGGGTTCTTCAGTCCCATCGCGGGCTATGACGAGGAGGCCAGCGGTAAAAGCACGACCCTGAGCGGTATCGAGGTCGTCGACGATCATACGGTAAAAATCACTCTGAAAGAGCCCAACGCCACCTTCCTACATGTGCTGGCGCTGAACTTTGCCTCGGTGGTTCCCCGTGAGGAGGTGGAGAAATGGGGCGCCGACTTCGGCAAGCATCCGGTCGGCAGCGGCGCGTTTGAGCTCCAGGAGTGGAAGCTGGGCCAGGAGCTGATCTTCCGCAAAAACCCGAACTACTTTAAAGCCGGCGTGCCGCGGCTGGATCACATAAAGTTCGAAATGGGACAGGATCCCTCGGTCGCTCTGCTGCGGCTGGAAAAAGGCGAAGTGGATATTGCCGGCGACGGCGTACCGCCCGCACAGTTTCTGTCGTTTAAAAACAACCCGGCCTATAAGGGCCTGATGGTCACCGGCGACCAGTTGCAGACCGGCTACGTGACGATGAAAACCACGCTGCCGCCTTTCGATAATCTCAAAGTCCGCCAGGCGGTGAACATGGCGGTCAACAAAGATCGCATCATGCGCATCATTAATGGACGCGCGGCGCCGGCCAACCAGCCACTGCCACCCGCCATGCCCGGTTATGACAAGGCATATCAGGGTTTCAGCTACGACCCGGCAAAAGCGAAGCAACTGCTCAGCGAAGCGGGTTTCCCCAACGGTTTTGCTACCGAACTGTACGTGATGAATACCGATCCGCAGCCGCGTATCGCCCAGTCTATCCAGCAGGATCTGGCCAAAGTGGGCATCCACGCCAGCATCAAATCCCTGGCGCAGGCGAATGTGATTGCGGCGGGCGGCTCCGCCAGCCAAGCGCCGATGGTCTGGTCCGGCGGCATGGCGTGGATCGCCGATTTCCCGGATCCCTCCAACTTCTATGGCCCGATCCTCGGCTGCGCCGGGGCGGTAGAGGGCGGCTGGAACTGGGCGCGCTACTGCAACAAAGCGCTGGACGCGCAGGCGGCCGCGGCGGACAGCATGGTGAAACCCGACCAGCAGGACGCGCGCATTGAAGCCTGGCGCAAAATCTTCATCACTGCAATGGATGACGCGCCCTGGGTGCCGGTATTCAACGAGAAGCGCTACACCGTACATTCCGCACGCATGGGGGGCGAGGACGCGCTGTATGTCGATCCAGTGCATGTACCAGTCAACTACGACTATATCGGACTGAAATAATTTGATGGCGCCGGGACGGCGCCGCTGCTTAAAGGAGAGTCAGGATGTGCCAAAATTGTCTGGTGAAGACCATTCATCATGCTCAACATCATTTCGGCTGGGATAACAGCCTGAGCCCGGTCCTGCACGTAGCTTCCGGCAGCCAACTGGAGTTTCACTGCCTGGATGCGGCTAACGGCTGGTTCAACGCCGGTTCTACCGCAGCGGATATCCCAACGCTGCCGTTTGATAAGCTCAACCCGGTCAGTGGCCCGGTCTATGTGGAAGGCGCTCAGCCGGGCGATGCGCTAAAGGTGACGCTGGAATCCTTTCGTCCCAGCGGCTTTGGCTGGACTGCGAATATCCCGGGCTTCGGCCTGCTGGCCGATCAGTTTTCTGATCCGGCGCTGACGCTGTGGCAATATGACCGCCAGGGCTTAACCCCCTGCGCCTTTGGCCGATATGGCCGCGTACCGCTGAAACCCTTCGCCGGTACCCTCGGCGTCGCTCCCGCCGCCGCGGGCCATCATTCGGTGGTGCCGCCGCGCCGCGTGGGCGGCAATCTGGATATTCGCGATCTGGCCGCTGGCTGCACATTATGGCTACCGGTGGAAGTAGAAGGCGCGTTGTTTTCTATTGGTGACACCCACGCCGCGCAGGGCGATGGTGAAGTCTGCGGCACGGCGATTGAAAGCGCGATGGACGTGGTGGTGAAGCTGGAAGTGGTTAAAGATATGCCGCTGAAAACGCCGCGTTTCGCCACCCCTGGCCCAGTGACCCAACATCTGGATCGGCACGGCTACAGCGCCTTCACCGGCATTGGCCCTGACCTGATGACCGCCGCCCGCGACGCGGTAAGCTATACCATCGATGCGCTGTGCCGCGAACAAGGGATGTCGGCGGAAGAGGCCTATATGCTCTGCTCCGTGTGCGGCGATCTGCGCATCAGCGAAATCGTCGATCGGCCTAACTGGGTGGTGTCGTTCTATTTTCCCAACAGCGTGTTTAATTAGGAGCGTTATGTCAGCAGTCCTATTTCCGGCGCCGCTGCTCTCGGTCGAGCGCCTGTCGATCCAGTTTGGTACACAGCGGGTGGTGGATGACGTCAGCTTTGCGCTCTGGCCGGGAAAAACTCTGTGCATTGCCGGCGAGTCGGGCAGCGGTAAATCGCTGACTTCGCTGGCGATCATGGGTTTGCTTCCGGAGGAGGCACAGATTCCAGGCGGCGCGATTATTTTTGATAACCAGGATTTGCTCAGCCTGCCGGAGCGGCAAATGCAGCTGCTGCGCGGCAAGTCGGTTGCCATGATTTTTCAGGAACCGATGACCTCGCTCAATCCGCTGATGACGGTGGGCCAGCAGCTGGAAGAGACGCTGCAACGCCACGAAGTGCTGGGCCGCCGTGAACGGCGCAGCCGGGTCAGCACGATGCTGGACGCGGTCAAAATCAGTCATGTGGAGAAGCGCCTGCAACAGTATCCGCACGAGCTTTCCGGCGGTATGCGCCAGCGGGTGATGATCGCCATGGCAATGCTGTGCCAGCCACAGGTGCTGATTGCCGATGAGCCGACCACGGCCCTCGACGTCACTATTCAGGCGCAGATCCTCGAGTTGATGCGCGAACTGCAGCAGGCGTTTTCCACCAGCCTGCTGTTGATCACCCACGATATGGGAGTGGTGGCAGAAATGGCCGATGATGTGCTGGTCATGAGTCACGGCAAAATCATGGAGCAGGCTCCGGCAAAAACGCTGTTTACCTCGCCGCAGGCGGCTTATACCCGCCAGCTGTTGCAGGCGGTACCGGTGCTGGGCCAGGCGCCCGCGCTGGCGCCGGTCGAGGCGACGCGACCGTTGCTCAGCGTCCGCGACCTCAGCGTGCGCTTTCCGGTGCGCGGCGACGGCCTGCGCGTGCGTCGCGAAGTCCATGCCGTCGATGGCGTCAGCTTCGATCTTTTCCCCGGCGAGACGTTGGGCATCGTCGGTGAAAGCGGCTGCGGTAAATCGACGACGGCAAAAGCGCTGATGAATATGGTGCCATTTAGCGGCAGCGCGCAGCTTAACGGACAGGAGCTGCACGGCCTGAAGGACGAGGCGTTAAGAGCGGTACGCCGCGATTTGCAGATGGTGTTTCAGGATCCCTGGGCGGCGCTCAATCCGCGCAAAACTATTTTCGACCTGGTTGGGGAGCCGCTGCTGATTCATGAGCAGATGCCCGCAGTACAGCGCACGGAGCGGGTGGCGCAGCTATTGCAGCAGGTCGGCCTGCCAGCGGAAGCGATGCGGCGTTATCCGCACCAGTTTTCCGGCGGCCAGCGCCAGCGCATTTGCATTGCCCGCGCGCTGGCGCTGAACCCGAAAGTGATCATCGCCGATGAATCGGTTTCCGCGCTGGATGTTTCAGTACAGGCGCAGGTGCTGACGCTGCTGGAAGATTTGCGTCAGCGCTATCGGCTCAGCTATCTGTTTATTTCCCATGATATGGCGGTGGTGGAGCGCATCTGCCACCGGGTAGCGGTGATGTTTGGCGGCCAGCTCGTGGAGATCGGCCCACGAGATCGAGTGTTGCACCATCCGCAGCATCCTTATACTCAGCACTTGCTCAGCGCCGTTCCTATACCTGACGTTCAGCAAAGACGGCAACCCCGAGCCACCAGCGCAATGCCGATAAGACCAGAACCGATCAAACCCATCGGCTATCAGAGAGTACCGCAGCGCTTTACCGATTTTGGCGACGGGCACCTCGTCGCCTGCTGAACAAAAAAGCATTCAAACCGGCGGATTTCCGCCGGTGGCAACACTGTTGCCACACAACTCGACGAGAGGCCATTAAACTGGAAAAGTTAGCACATAGCAGGACATAGAGCCGGTCTAAAATGCCCTAAATGCAACGTACCGTATCTTTTATTGTTAGACAAAACCGGAGGTAAACATGCTTAAACCGTCTTCTCCCTAGTGGCGTGATCTCACCACGCGGGAATTCAGTAAACTGGATATGGCGAATATCGTCGCCGTACTACCTATTTGCGCCGTAGAACAACACGGAGCTCATCTGCCGGTTCGGGTGTTTGCTGCCATTAATGTGAAGTGGTTTACTGATTTAGTGTATGATGGTGTTTTTGAGGTGCTCCAGTGGCTTCTGTTTCTATCAGCTGTCCCTCCTGTTCAGCTACTGACGGGGTGGTGCGTAACGGCAAAAGCACTGCCGGACATCAGCGCTATCTCTGCTCTCACT
>OKCX01000024.1_pt1 | contig 96529 bp, 90 predicted proteins | sample 1614161 | NCBI WGS metagenome assembly OKCX01 (sample SAMN04436910, study PRJEB24849) | human gut metagenome | biome: human gut; feature: NICU; material: stool | host: Homo sapiens | place: USA: Saint Louis, MO | collected 2012-05-24 | reverse complement strand
GTCAAAATCGGTGTTGCAAAAACGGGAGTGACCATAGATTCCGTTTTCCAAGCGGCCCCCTTTTAGGGTGAGGGAGCATGCCATAAACCAGATCGCCAAAAGGGGATGCTGCTGAAGGGACACTGTTATCCAGCGGGGTAATTTTCACGCCTTTATCCGATATATCAACATCGGGTAAATCACCGGCCAGCGCCATCGCGTTAACTTCTTCCAGACGCGATGCAAGAAGCGTCAAACGGCTCTTGATGTATTCATGGCAATCGGCCGGAACAGCAAGGGGTAACTGGTTATCCCGGAGTGATTTTTCAAAATCGTCTGACGGGATCAGATAATCATCGAAATTCCTGTAGCGGCGTGACCCCTTTACCCAGGTGTCACCTGAACGTAAGGCTCCCTTCAGTTCATTCAGCACGCAAAATTCGTAATATTTTCGGTCAATGCCGGTGGGGGTGATCACAACCTTTCTCCAGCTTTCCGGGATGAACCCGATTGGCGCGGAAGGCGGTACTTTTCGGAGTTGTTTTCTATACATATCTCTGACGGTATCCAATGCGTCACTGAGCTGCATTGCGGCGGGTGCAGCCCTGAACTGCAACACGGACAGCATCCGGGGGGCGTATTTACGCAGCGTACTGTATTTTTCTGTGATCAGATGCAACGGGTCGAAGTTGTCCTTACGTGACAGGAACCGCGTCTCTTCCACGCTGTTGATGAATTCCTGCCAGGGAAGGACGTCTTCTATTGCGGCCCAGGGATCTTCCCCGGACTCTCTGGCGTTAAGTAATGCCTGTCCGACGGTAACGTATTGCTTCAGTTTACTCTGAATCAGCTTTCCCGTTTGCTGGAGCCGCTCGGCCTGAGTACGTTTTGCCCTGCTGAACAGACTACTCAGAATACGCTCGTGCAGATCAATAACTTCGTCAGTCAGGGTGGATCTGGCCTCCGATATGATACAAACCAGCGAGGCATAACGGCGAACATCCGTGAATCTTGCCAGATCCCGGCTACTCATTTTCCTGCCTTCGCGTGCGAGTTTCAGGAGTCGGTTCTGGTGAACGGAAAGTGCAATGCCGTCAGGGAGTGCCAGCGACTCAATCGCATTTAACCGGTCGATATGTTGCAGGACATTTTTACCATTAATTTTTCCCGGAGGCTGGAGCAGCCAGGCCAGCCGTGAAGGTTGCTCACCCTCAGATACCAACAGACGGTCCAGTGCCGCTTTATGCCCTGGTTCAAGCTGCGCGGTAAGCGCAGAAAAAACCGCCCTGTCGGCAAGTGTTGTTGCTTCGGCCAGGGTTCGTTCGATCACTTCAACAGAGGGGAAAATAACCTTATTATTGTGGAGCCAGGAGAGCATTTCCTCCGCAAGTAAAAAACCTCTGTCTGTCCGCATGGCGTGGGGATAAAGGTGGCGAATACAGGTTTTTTGCAGCGCCCGGTTAAAAGGGGATAATTCCAGGTAGCGGTAGAGTTCAGCCAGATGTTCCCAGCGGGTGACCTCTCTTGATGCATACTCGGCCCACAAATCAGACTGGACTTTCAAATGAGCCGCCAGCCTGAAGACAACACAGTCGTGAGGTGAAATACTTTTGTCGGGAGGAAACCCTAGTCCTCGCAAATAACAGAGTAAAACTGCAAAGCCCAGACGGTTAGCTGGCCTGCGGTGTTTATTAATGAGCGCGAGGTCATGTTCACTCAGAAAGCACCTGCGCGTCAGAAATACGTCATCATCTGGCACAATCAACAAGCGTTCTTTTTCTTCACTACTGAGTATTTGTCTCCGTGGCATAAATGCTTCCCCTGCACATAGTTCATTAAAGTTATCATTCGCACTGACCGAAACCGGTCGGTTTCGTACGCCTCGCAAACAATATGTCCGAAAGTCAGCGAAATTTGTTTCGTACATACGTTATAATTCGGACACCCTTTGCGTACGGAAAGTTTCCTATGTCACGAGTTTTTGCCTACTGTCGGGTCTCCACTCTGGAACAGAATACAGAAAATCAGCGCCATGAAATTGAAGCGGCGGGTTTTGCCATCAGACCCCAGCGGCTGATTGAGGAACATATAAGTGGTTCGGTTGCTGCCAGCGAAAGACCAGGGTTCATCCGGTTGCTTGATCGAATGGAAAGCGGTGACGTATTGATTGTCACCAAACTTGACCGACTCGGCCGTAATGCGATGGATATCCGAAAAACAGTTGAACAACTGGCTACTTTAGATATCCGTGTTCATTGTCTCGCTCTCGGAGGTGTGGATTTAACCAGCCCGGCCGGAAAAATGACTATGCAGGTGATTTCAGCTGTGGCTGAGTTTGAGAGGGATCTGCTGATTGAACGCACACATTCAGGGATTTCTCGGGCAAGATCAGCCGGGAAACGCTTCGGTCGTCCGCCCATCTTGAGCGAGGAGCAAAAAAAAATAGTGTCAGAGCGCCTTAATTCCGGGGCCAGTATCAGTGCGGTTGCCAGAGAATTTAATACCACCCGGCAAACCATACTCCGGGTAAAAGCAGGACAGCAATAATACTGAATGTGAATAAAGCCCATAACTGGCCAGGCAGTTGAAACTGTTCTTGAAGTAAACATCTGGAAAGCATGAAACATCATTCTATCCACAGGGAGCAGTGGCTATTATAATCGAATTTCGATAACGAAATTCGATTATAATAGCCACTAAAACCAGCAATCAGGATCTGACCATGAACGATACTGCCAGGAATGATCACAGCCCCTGGGCTGTCTTTCTGATTTTCTTCCGACTTGGCCTGACATCCTTCGGCGGCCCAATTGCCCATCTGGGTTACTTCCGCGATGAGTTTGTGACGCGACGGCAGTGGTTGACCGAGCGCAGCTATGCAGATTTGGTCGCTCTGTGCCAGTTCCTTCCGGGACCAGCAAGCAGTCAGGTTGGTATAGCGCTCGGGCTGTCCCGGGCCGGTTATACCGGGGCGCTGGCAGCATGGGCCGGCTTCACGCTACCGTCAGCAGTTGCACTGATCCTGTTTGCGCTGGGGATGACCAGTTACGGGGATGTGATGCCCTCTGGTGTATTGCATGGGCTGAAAGTGGTAGCCGTTGCGGTGGTCGCGCAAGCTGTATGGGGCATGGCCCGAAATCTTTGCCCGGATATACCGCGTATTACTGTCATGGCAGTGGCAACCTGCTTTGTGCTTCTTGTGCCATCGGCCTGGGGACAGGTGGGAGTAATCGTCACTGCGGCTGTCACTGGCATGTTACTGTTCAAACCTCAGCAGACGACGGTACATGATCCGCTGCCCGTTTCAATACGGCGTCGCGTCGGATTGTTCTGGCTCACGCTGTTCTTTGTGCTACTGACAGGGTTACCATTGCTGACGGCGATATTCCCAAATCCGACGCTGTTAATGGTAGAAACTTTCTACCGGACCGGATCACTGGTTTTTGGTGGCGGGCATGTCGTGCTGCCATTACTGCAGACTGAAGTCGTTCCTTCTGGCTGGGTCAGCACTGATACATTCCTGGCTGGCTACGGCGCTGCCCAGGCCGTTCCTGGACCGTTGTTCACTTTTGCAGCCTTTCTCGGGGCTTCGATGAACCAGGTGCCTTCTGGCTGGCTGGGTGGTCTGGTTTGTCTGCTGGCAATTTTCGCACCGTCCTTCCTTCTGATTGTGGGAGCATTGCCGTTCTGGGAAAGTCTGCGCCGCAATATCCGTACACAAGCAGCGTTGCAGGGTATTAATGCAGCCGTAGTTGGCCTTCTGCTGGCAGCTCTCTATCAACCAGTATGGACGAGCGCAGTTCTCGCTCCGCAAGATTTCGGCCTTGCCCTTGTGGCACTGGTCGCTCTGATGTTCTGGAAACTGCCGCCGTGGCTGGTCGTAGTGAGTTGCGGTGTTGCGGGTTGGTTGTTGAGTTTAGCACTGTGAGGTTCCGGGCGTGACCGACAAAGATCTTTACGGCGGGATGATCCGTTTGCACATCCTGCATCATGCAGCCAAAGAACCCGTCTTTGGTCTGGGCATCATTGAGGAATTGCGACACCACGGTTATCAACTCAGCCCGGGTACCCTGTATCCGATGCTGCACGGTATGGAAAAGAAGGGGTATCTCACCTCACGACATGTTCAGGCCGGTCGACGAAGTCGGCGAGTATATGAAATCACCGGACAAGGGCACATAGCGCTAACGGACGCCAGAAACAGGGTGAAAGAGCTGTTCGGTGAACTTGTTGAAGGCAAATGATATGCCTATGGTTTTAGTCCGGTCTGCCGTCTTCTGAAAACGACAGACACATGTAAGATTATCCGCTGCCTGGCAGAAGGAGACTTTGTGAAAACGCTCATGGTGTGTATTTATACGATCAGAAGGCGTTATATTTTTTCCTGATTGACGCGGTACGAAAGTTCCTGATGACTCTCTTTTCGTTCGCTGTAGCGATCTGCAAGGTAGCTGGTTTGTCCCCTGAGCAGCAACGTAATTTTAAACAACTCCTCTGCGACATCTACGATACGGTCGTACCATGAGGACGGCTTCATCCTTCCGTTCTCATCAAATTCCTGCCAGGCTTTCGCCACCGAGGACTGGTTGGGAATTGTGAACATCCGCATCCAGCGGCCCAGAATGCGCATCTGGTTCACGGCATTGAAGGACTGCGAACCGCCGCAAACCTGCATCACTGCAAGTGTCTTGCCCTGCGAAGGACGAACCGCGCCTTCACTCAACGGTATCCAGTCGATCTGCGCCTTCATCACCGCGCTCATAGCCCCGTGCCGTTCCGGCGAGCTCCACACCATCCCGTCACACCATCTGACCAGCCCGCGTAGCTCGGAGACTTTAGGGTGCGTATCCGGGGCATCATCCGGCAGGGGTAAACCGGAGGGGTTAAAGAATTTCACCTCCGCGCCCATCGCCGTCAGCAGGCGACCTGCTTCCTCCGCGGCAAAGCGACTGTAGGAGCGCTCCCTTACTGAGCCATACAGGATCAGAATCCGTGGGGGCTCCTGCAGGTGCAGACGTTCGGCAATATGTTGATCAAAACAGTCAGTATTCAGGGCTGGAAATTGTTCCATTTTTCTCCTCCGGAGAGAACAGGTGATTTTAAAGTTAATATATATGATCTAACATATGTGTATTCTAAAGGGAACGGAGTGAAAAATGCTACAACCTGTTCAGCTTTTCAAAATCCTGTCGGATGAAACACGGCTAGCCATCGTCATGCTTCTCCGTGAGTCCGGAGAATTGTGCGTCTGCGATATCTGCGTTGCCACCTCCGAATCGCAGCCCAAAATTTCGCGACATATGGCTATCCTTCGCGAGGCTGATCTGGTTCTTGACCGTCGGGAAGGCAAATGGATCCACTATCGTCTGTCACCCCATATTCCGGCGTGGGCAGCAGAGACAATCACGACGACCTGGCAGTGTCTGCGCGAGGATGTACGTGAATGGCTGGACAAATCAGCCTGCACCTCCTGCTGAGGCAGGAAAACATATTTACAAAATCATATATGATGGGGTCTGAGATGCTTTTGGCAGGGAGTATATTTTTACTGACGCTGGTACTGGTGATCTGGCAACCCAGAGGCCTGAGTATTGGTTGGAGCGCGAGTATCGGGGCTGTGCTGGCGCTGGGAACCGGTGTCATCCATATCGCTGATATTCCCGTTGTCTGGAATATCGTCTGGAACGCGACAGCGGCATTTATTGCGGTCATCATCATCAGCCTGCTGCTCGATGAGTCCGGCTTCTTTGAATGGGCCGCACTGCACGTCTCCCGCTGGGGTAACGGACGTGGCCGCCTGCTGTTCACCTGGATAGTCTTGCTCGGTGCCGCTGTTGCTGCTTTGTTCGCCAATGATGGCGCCGCGCTGATCCTGACGCCGATTGTGATTGCGATGCTGCTCGCACTGGGGTTCAGCCAGGGCACGACACTGGCCTTTGTCATGGCTGCAGGATTTATTGCAGATACGGCCAGCCTGCCACTCATTGTTTCTAACCTGGTGAATATCGTCTCGGCGGACTTCTTCGATCTGGGCTTTACGCAGTACGCCTCCGTTATGATCCCCGTGGATGCGGCAGCGATTGCGGCCACGCTGATCATGCTGCATCTCTTCTTCCGCAGGGATATTCCGGCAACGTATGACGTTTCGCTGCTGAAGACGCCTGCCAGTGTGATAAAGGATGCGGCAACGTTCAGGGCGGGCTGGATTGTCCTGTTATTGCTGCTTGTCGGTTTCTTCGTTCTGGAGCCGCTGGGGATCCCTGTCAGCGCGATAGCAGCTGCTGGCGCAGCAGTACTGTTTATCGTGGCGAAAAGAGGTCATGGCATCAACACAGGGAAAGTCCTGCGCAGTGCGCCATGGCAGATCGTGATTTTTTCGCTGGGCATGTACCTGGTGGTCTATGGCCTGCGCAATGCCGGGCTCACGGAGTATCTGTCTGGTGTACTGAACCTGCTGGCAGAAAAGGGGTTATGGGCAGCAACGTTCGGCACCGGCTTCCTGACCGCGTTCCTGTCGTCGGTGATGAACAATATGCCGACGGTGCTGATTGGCGCGCTGTCGATTGACGGGAGTACGGCGACTGGCGTCGTCAAAGAGGCAATGATTTATGCCAACGTGATTGGCTGCGATTTAGGCCCGAAAATCACCCCGATTGGCAGTCTGGCAACCCTGCTTTGGCTGCATGTGCTTGCCCAGAAAAATATAACGATCACCTGGGGTTATTACTTCCGCACGGGCATTATCATGACTCTGCCCGTGCTGTTTGTCACTCTGGCCGCGCTGGCGTTGCGGCTTTCCATCACTTTGTAATGAGATAAAGATATGAGCAACATTACCATCTATCACAACCCGGCCTGCGGCACTTCACGCAACACGCTGGAGATGATCCGTAACAGCGGTAACGAACCGACCATTATTTATTATCTCGATACGCCACCGACCCGTGATAAGCTGATTAAACTTATTTCAGATATGGGAATTACGGTGCGTGCATTGCTGCGTAAGAATGTTGAGCCTTATGAACACCTGGGCCTTGATGAAGAGAAATTCAGTGATGAGCAGTTGATTGATTTTATGCTTCAACATCCGATCCTGATTAATCGGCCGGTAGTCGTTACGCCGCTTGGCACTCGTCTTTGCCGCCCTTCAGAAATAGTGCTGGATATTCTACCTGAAGGTCAGAAAGGAGCGTTTACCAAAGAGGACGGCGAAAAGGTCATTGACGAAACGGGGAAGCGGGTTAAGTAACCTGTTTTTTTCGTCTCATTTTTATCGTATTCGGGTGTCTGTCTGTACCATGCAGACGCTCGCTTTTTGTAATGCCAGCTAAAGAAACAGGCTTAACGTAGGATATTTTCCGTTTGCCAAGCGGCCCCCATATTGAATGGCTGACGGTACTGGATTTCGATGAGATAAAAATAGACCGTATTTTTATTGCCAATATTGATGACCCGGTGAAGCGAGCGCTACTTGTTTCTGTGGTGAAAGGGTTACGTGGTACTGGCAAACCACTGGTGTTTGTAGGGGTGGAAACGCCAGGACAGTTTGAATTCGTCCGTTCTCTTGGCCTCGGTTACCTAGTTCAGGGCTGGTATACCGGAAAACCCGAAACAATATCTGCGATGAATATTCAGGGTTAAAACGATACGGGGCCCGGCCCGTATCGGCAACCTGACCCGTCAGCGTATCGCTTTCTGTCTGAAGCCGGTTCAGGTCGGCTTCTATCTGCGCGATGCGGCGGGAGATTTATTCAGAACGACTGCCGAAGTTCATCCGGCGAAGCTTATCCAGCTGCGCCTGCAGATGGTCTATTTCGCGCTCCCGGTCGGCCTGCTTTTCCAGCAGGGCGCGGTTCAGCGCTTCCTGTTCGGACAGGCGCTGTTTCAGCAGAAGGATGTCGTCAGGGGGAGGTGTTGTTCATAAGCCCGCATTTTACCAGGCTTATTCAACGACAACCAGGATAAAGAGGCCTACAACATGGTCAGGGACGTAAGCAGTCTTTTAGGCTGCCGCCAGTCGATGCCTTCCAGAAGCATTGCCAGCTGCGCCGGGGTCAGGAACACTTTGCCATCGCGGGCAGAGGGCCAGGCGAAGCGGCCGCGTTCCAGCCGGTTGGTCAGCAGGCACAGCCCGTCGCCGGTGGACCACAGCAGTTTGACCTTACTGCCGCTGCGGCCCCGGAAGATGAAGACATGGCCGGACATCGGGTCATCTTTCAGCATCGTCTGCACCTTTGCGGCGAGACCATTGAAGCCGTTGCGCATGTCGGTGATACCGGCAACCAGCCAGATTTTGGTGCCTGTTGGCAGGTGGTTATCACTTCCTTTATCTGTCCTGTGATGATCCTTATGACTTCGCCAGACTACTTCACCACACACATGGGTCTGCCAGATACCGGTTCGGGATGGATTTCCGCTTCTACGCTGAACACCGTCTTTAGAAGCTCTGGTTTCATCACTGCTTCCGGAGCACCTTGCGCCATCACGCGACCGCTTGCCAGTACCACCAGATGATCGCAATAGCGGCTGGCCTGATTCAGATCGTGGAGTACCGTCACTACGGTTTTCCCCTGCCTTTTGAGTTCAACCATCAGGCGCATCAGTTCAACCTGATGATTGATATCGAGGTAGGTCGTAGGCTCATCAAGAAGAATGAGTGGGGTATCCTGTGCCAGCACCATCGCCAGAAACGCACGCTGGCGCTGGCCGCCGGAAAGCTGGGTTAACCTGCGGTCAGCCAGATTGCGCGTCCGGGTCTGACTCATTGCCACGTTGACCCGCTCGTTGTCTTCCGCGGAGAGTCGCCCCCACAACGACAGCCACGGGCTGCGGCCGTAGGAAACCAGTTCCCGTACAGTGATCCCCTCGGGGGATAAATGGTGTTGCGGCAGTAAAGCCAGGCGGCGAGCCAGCTGGCGGGCGGAAAAACCGGCTATGGGTTTTTCATCAAGCAATATCTCGCCAGAGTCTGGTGTTAACAGGCGAGAAAAACAGTTCAACAGCGTCGATTTCCCGCAACCGTTAGGGCCGAGCAGGGCCGTGATTTTTCCAGCAGGCAGGGCGAGAGAAAGTCCATCCAGCACGGTTTGTGCGCCATAGCTGACGGTCAGATTTTCAGTACGTAATCTCATTTATCGCATTTTCACAAGCAGCCAGACAAACCACGGTGCGCCGATAATGGCGGTCAGCACGCCTGCCGGAAGCTCCAGCGGCGGATGAATGATTCGTGCCAGCAGATCGGCAATGACCAGCAACAACGCGCCCGTCAGGGCCGAAACGGGCATCAGCCAGCGGTGACGCCCGCCGGCGATCCTGCGCACCATGTGCGGCACGACGAGACCAATAAAACTTATCGGGCCACAGACGGCCACGCCGGTTGCTGTCATCGCGACAGCCAGCATCAGCCCCTGGAACCGGGTGCGCTGAACCGACACGCCGAGCGTGGCTGCTCGTGCATCGCCCAGCGCCAGCAGGTCGAGATCGCGACAAAAGCGCAGGCTCAGCGGCAAAAACAGAATGAGCAACGGCACGGCAATCTTCACAAAGTGCCAGTCGCGCCCCCATAAGCTACCCGTCAGCCACAGCAGGGCACTGTTTACATCCTGCGGGTGCAGGAGCATCAGGTAATCCGTCAGGCTCGCCCAGCAGGCGGAAAGCGCCACGCCGGTGAGCGCCAGCTTCATCGGCTGGTGGGTCTTTGCCAGCATCTTCAGCAAGATCAACCCCGCCATACCGCCCGCAAAGGCCAGCAGCGGCAACACCATCACGGATAGTGATGGCATAAGAAGCAGTGCTCCCACAGAGGCAAGGCTGGCGGCATGGTTAATGCCGAGAATATCCGGTGATGCTAGCGGGTTACGCACAATCCCCTGTACCAGCACGCCCGCCACGGCGAGGGCTGCACCGACAAACAGTGCCAGCAGCAAGCGCGGCAGTCGGTACTCCATCAATACATAATAATGCTCGCGTCCGTCCTGCCAGTCGGTCAGCAGCGCGCGCCACGGCACGGGGATCACCCCCATATGGAGTGATAACAGCGCACAGCCTGCCAGGGCAAGGGTGATGAAAATGACCAGCGCAATTTTCATCCTCGCCTCCTCACCAGCCAGACAAAGCAAGGACTGCCAATCAGCGCCAGCACTGCGCCTGCGGGCAGATCGCCGGGGAAGGCCAGCGCGCGTGCGAGTACATCTGCCATCAGCATCAGCGTGGCCCCCAGCAGCATGCTCACCGGCAGTACGTTGCGCTGATCGAAGCCTGCCCAGAAGCGCGCCAGATGTGGCACCAGCAGGCCGATAAACGCCACCGGACCTGCCACACTGACGCACGCGCCAACCAGAAGCAGCACTAACATATTGATGATCAAACGTAGTCTCGGCAGGTTCACTCCCAGCGTATGGGCGGTACTGTCGCTGACGTTGAGCAGGTTCAGTTGATTCGCCAGCAGCAACACGGCAGGGACTGCAGTGACCACCACCGGCAAGAGCTGCCAGACATCCTGCCAGTGGGCGTGGGACACTCCGCCTGCCAGCCAGTAAAAGATGCCGTAAGCATGATCTTCGGCCAGCAGTAGGGTGATGCGGGTCAGGGCCATACAAAAGGCCGACAGCGCGATACCCGCGAGGATCAGTTTGTTTCTGTCCTGGGTATGACGAAACCCGCCTCCTGCGGTCATGACCAGCAGCCAGCTCACGCCGCCCCCGCATGCCGCGATGAACGACAGGGAATAGCCTGCAACCGGCGTCGGACTCAGCGCGCTGGTAAGCGCCATAGCCAGCGCCGCGCCGCTGTTAATGCCGAGCAGTGAAGGAGAGGCCATTGGGTTGTGGGTCAGGGTTTGCAGCAGCGTGCCCGCGAGCGCCAGGCTTGCGCCGATCAGAACGGCGACCAGGCTTCGCGGCAAACGAAGGTTTTGCACCAGCGCTTCTGGTAGCGTTGGCGTGTGTCCAGGCAGCAGGGCGCGGATTGCGTCTGCTCCGGAAACAGGAATGGCCGAGTAGCAAAACAGACTCAGCCAGAAAATAATAATAAGTACTGCAACGGGAAGCCCCCACAGCAGCACCGGGTGTTTTAGCGCGGTCATTTCACATCGGTAAGCGGCTGATGGTGGAAGATTTTTACCGTGTCAGCGGCAATACGCTCTGCGGCAAAAATACCGCGCATCCGCGCCCAGGCGTTACTGTCGACTGAAGCAACCTGCTGCTTCTGCGCGGCGGTTAATATCTGCCAGAGCGGATCTTGTTGCCAGCGTTTAACAATGCTCTCTTCGCGATAGTGGGCAACCAGCAGCCAGGCAGGATTGACCGCCAGCAGTTGCTCCAGGCCGATGGACGGCATGGACGCGCCCGCCATCGCAGCGGGAACGTTCAGCCCCAGAGAAGCCAGCACGCTGCCGGTCCAGGTCTCCTGGGTATGCAGGTTGAATAGCTGTTCGCGTGATGTGCCAAAGGCCACGCGTGTCCCTGTGGGAAGCTGGCTGGCCCACTGCGCCATCTTCTCTTTATGTTGTTCCAGACGCGCCTGCATCTCTCGTTTTTTACCTACCACTTCGCCGATGATAGCCGCTGAGTGCAAATTTTCAGCGTAGGTTTCGTTGCGGGACTTAAGCAGCAGTACCGGCGCGATTTGCTGCAAGGCGGTGTAAATCCCCGCATGGCGACTGCTGTCGGCAATGATCAGGTCTGGTTTCAGGGCAGCAATGGCTTCCAGGCTCGGCTGCGCGCGCGTTCCGACGGACTGCCACGGTTTCAGGTGCGCACGCACTTCGGGCAGGATGCGTTTTGCATCGTTATCGTCGGCAATACCGATCGGGCTGACGTCCACGGCGGCCAGCGCATCGGCGAACGAGAGTTCCAGCACCACAATCCGTTGTGGCGTTTTATCGAGTGTAAACGTGCCGTGTTCGTCCTGAACCGTGGCGGCAAAGGCGTGGCCGATCACCAGCAGCAGGCCTGCAAAAAGAAAACGGATAAATGCCAACATAGTCACATTCCAGCTAAAAGCCCGGCAAGCCGGGCGTTAACACATCAGAACTTCAACGACCCCTGCATATACAGCGTGCGCGGCTGGCCTGCGTAGATGCCTTTGTTGTTGTCGTCATAAGAGCGGATGAAGTAGTCCTGGTCGAAGATGTTTTTCACACCGAACGCCAGGTTCAGATCTGCCATCTGCGGGCCAAAGTCATACGCCACGCGTGCGCCCCAGAGCATGAAGCCGGGAATGCGGCCGGTACTGCCGTCGGCGCTCTCTTTCACCGTATTGGCGTTATCCGCAAACTGGCTGGACTGGAAATCGCTGTTCAGATTGAACGTCCAGTTGCCCGGCTTGTAGTCCACGCCCAGCGTGCCTTTATGTTTCGGGGAGAATGGCACCTGAATGCCATAGGTGTCGCCTTTCTCGCGGATTTCCGCGTTCACATACGCATAGCTGGCGTAGACGGAAACGTTATCAAGCGTTGGCGTTAGCGTACCCAGGTCGTAACGTGCCTGCGTTTCCAGCCCGGTATGGCGCGTTTTGCCACGTGCAGTGACGGTGTCGTTGGTCTGGTTGGAGTCGTACTGATTGTTAAAGTTAATTAGGAACAGCCCCGTTTCCGCCGTCAGCGCGCCGTCGTCGTAGCGGGTACCGAGTTCCCAGGTTCGCGCTTTTTCCGGTTCCACATTGCCGCTTTGCACAGCCTTGCCAATCTGGCTGTACTGTACGGTGCCGAACGAGCCTTCAGTGTTTGCATAAAGATTCCAGCTATCAGTCAGGTGATAGAGCACGTTCAACGCCGGAAGCGGTGCGTTATAGCTCACCTCTTCGTGCGTGCCTTTGATGGCGTTGTTCTGGTATGACTCGATATGTTCGAAACGCATACCCGGCGTGATGGTCCAGTTGCCGATGTCGATTTTGTCATCCAGATACCAGGCGTGCGCCTCGGTGCCGGAACGCGTGTCGCGGTCGTAAGGGCTTGAGCCGGACGGCAACTGCCCGCTGCTGGTGGCGGTGTAGTAACGCATTTCATGCGTTGATTCATTCACATAGCGATAGCCCACGCCCACTTCGTGCGCGGAAGGGCCGATCATAAAGCTCTGGCTGTAGCGTGGCTCAATACCGCGCACCCAGTAGTTACGCGGCGAGAGGGTGATGCGTTTGCCTTGCTCCAGGTAGCCGCTGCGCAGGGTTTGGGTGTAGAACCCCTGAATGTTGAATTTATGCTGGCTGTCCGGCTGGAACTGGTAGCCCAGGCTCGCCAGCTTGCGACGGCCCCAGAAGCGGTCATACGGGCGGGTGGATTGCCAGCGATCGGCGTCGTAATCCGCGCGGGACAGGCCGCCGGGCATGTCGGCTTCACCATCGTAATATTGCAGCAGGCTGTTGAAGGTGTGCACCTCATTCGGCGCATATTTGCTTTTCAGCATCAGGTCGTCGATGCGGGTGGCGCTGTGCTCGCGCCAGTCACTGCCGCGCGTGCCGGAGTAGAGCAGCGCGGTGCCAAAACCGTTGTCCGCTGTGCCGCCCACCATCAGGTTGTGGGTCTCTTTCGGGTTGTTTTGTGAAGAGGTTGGGCTGAGCTGACCTTCCACCCCCGCCTCGATACCAAAGTCCTGCGGAATGGCGCGGGTAACAAAGTTCACCACGCCGCCCACGCTCTGCGGTCCGTAACGCACCGCACCACCACCGCGCACCACGTCAATGGCATCCATGTTGCCGAGCGAAACGGGAGCCAGGGAAAGCTGCGGCTGACCGTAAGGGGCAAAGGGGACGGGGATGCCGTCCATCAGGACGGTCGAGCGGCTGGCGAGGCGTGGGTTCAGGCCCCGGATGCCAAAGTTCATCGCCAGGTCGTGGCTGCCGGTGCCGTTGTTTTCCGGCGCGCTGACGCCAGGGATGCGGTTAAGCACCTCACGCATGGTGGTTGCGCCGGTTTTGGCGAAATCCTCACGGCGGATCACGTCACGCGCGCCAGCATGTTCAAATACGTCGTTTTCACGCGCATCGCCCAGCCAGTCGCCGACCACGGTCAGGGCATCTTCTTTTGGCGCGGGCGCGGTCTCCAGCGTCCAGCTGTTATTTCCCAGCGGTTTTACCTGCAGTCCGCTGCCGTCCAGCAGCTGTTGCAGGCCGCTCTCGACGTCGTAATCTCCGTGCAGGCCGTTGCTCTGCTTGCCGCGCGTCAGGCTGGCGTCAACCGAGAGGGTAATTCCGCTGTGTGCGGCATACTGATTGAGCGCTTTGTCGAGCGATCCCGGTGTGATATCAACCTGTGCAGCAAAAGCGGAAAACGAGAGACCGGCCAGCGGCAGCAGGCTCAGGCGAATGGCGTTAACCAAAGGTGTTGTTTTACGAAAAACGCGTAACGGCGTCATACCTTCTCCATCATCATTTTTGTTGTGTTCAGCTATGAGTCGAACGAGAAGGGTAAAAAGGACAATCGAAATGAGAATTATTTTTCTTACAGCGGTGAAATGTTTATCCAGTACCGCGTAATAGACTGAATTTTAACGGGAAGCGTTTGAGCGATAACGTTCAGGATCGCATCGGTATTTTTCAGCGGGAACGTCCCGCTCAGGCGCAGCCCGGCAACGGCGGGATCGCAGCGCAGCACGCCGTTGCGGTAACGGCTTAGCGTGGCTATCACCTCACCCAGCGGTTTATCGCTGAAGCTCAGGATGCCCTTCGTCCAGCTTGTACTCTCGTCATCCAGCGGTTTCACTGCGCCAAACTCAGAGGCGCTGAACTGCAGGCTTTCACCAGCGTTCACGATGCGTTTTTGCGCGGGGGCACTGGCGAGAAGCACTTCCACGGCGTGCTGCTGCACGTCAAGCTGCGTGAAATTATCCTGCTGGCGGACGGTAAATTCTGTCCCTAAAGCGGTGAGTTGGCCCTGACGGGTCAGGACGCGGAAGGGGCGTTGCTGCGCATCTTTCGCGGTAGTAATGGCGATTTCACCGTACCAGAGCCGGACGGTGCGCTGATGCGCATCAAAACGCACATCCGCCGCGCTTTGGGTATTCAGCGTGAGCAGGGAGCCATCTTCCAGTTGCTGACGGCTGACTGCGCCTTTGGCGGTGCGGTAATCTGCCCGCAGACCTTCGCCGGTTTCCGACTGCCAGAGTTGCCAGCCTCCGCCAGCGCCGAGCAACAGCAGTAATCCTTTCATCACGTGACGGCGGGTGAGGCGGGTATCGTGCAGCGCCCGGCTGGCAACGTCGCCAGGCACACCGCCAAGCTGGTTGCGCAGGTTTTCAACCTGCTGCCAGGCCCACTGGTTATCCTGATCCTGTTCATACCACTGTTGCCAGCGCGCTTCCTGTTGTGGGCTGACGCGCTCGCCGCTTAGCACGGCATACCAGTGGGAAGCTGAACGCAGCGCCTGACGGCGGGAATCGGTTAACGAAGGATTCATAACCCATGCTCCAGACGAAACAGCAGGCAGTGCTCGACGGCTTTCGCCACGTATTTTTTCACGGAGCTGACGGAAACACCGAGTTTGTGCGCAATCTCGCTGTATGTCAGGCCATCCAGTTGCGAAAGCAGAAACGCTTCACGTGTTTTTCCGTTTAGCCCGTCCAGCATGCTGTCGACGAGTTGTAGGGTCTCGAGCTGGCTTTCGCGTTCCTCAGGTGAAGGCGCTACCCCCTCCGGCATAAGCGCCAGCATCTCCAGATACGCTTTTTCCAGCGCGTTTCGGCGAAACAGGTCCACCATCACGCGTTTGGCGATAGTGCACAGGAAAGAGCGAGGATCGCGGATCGTCGAGAGCGTTTCGCTGCTCATTACCCGCAAAAAAGTGTCCTGGGCAATGTCATCTGCATCAAAGGCAGACTGGAGTTTGCGCGTCAGCCAACTTTTCAACCAGCCGTGATGGGTGCCATAAAGCGACTCGAACGTTAAGGAAGCTGTGGTAGTGGCACGGTCAGACATGCGGAGTGCATCAAAAGTTAATTATCACGTAGCCATATTAATATGAGAATGGTTATCATTACAATTGGAAATAAAATTGTTTCCAATAAACATTTTTAAAATGTTGTTTTTCTAAGTGTTATAAGGTAGGTATAAAATGGGATGGATCCTATGCTTCTGGCATCTGTCGGTCAGAATGACATCATGATGTGGTCTGCTATTATTGACATCCTCCCCGCCCTTTAGGGCGGGGAGGATGTCAACTATGAGTGTTGCCTGAAATGTCGCCAGCCCCCGGTACAGCAGAAGTATCTCGGGCTTTCTGCGTTTGCTCCTGGTGGGTATGGCCCCCGCAAGCGGGGGTTATTGCTAACTGTCGTTTCAACAAAAAGTAACTTTTTTCACTTTGCCCCTCAGTACAAATTAGGGGCTTGCCGCGGATGTACCATGCCTGAATATCTTCGAGTGATGATTTGGTGCGGCTTTGTTGAATAAATCAGATTTCGGGTTCCACCTGACTGACCTGCTGCCAGAGCGGGGCGTGATGCTCCGGCACGGTCTGCCAGCCGGATGCAGCCGAACAGAGACGGTGCGATGCCATCTGCTGCTCATTATTTTCTTATCAAGGCGCAGCACAGGAGTCATTCGGCATGCTTATATATTAGCTGCAATAATATTATGCTCAGGACCATAGGGGAAATGAGTTATGTTCTCTGCTGCCATTTCGGTTACGACCAGGATATCGTGTTCGCGGTAACCACCGTGCCCCGGCATGCTCTCCGGCAGCATGATCATCGGCTCCATCGAGACAACCATTCCTGGTGCCAAAACGGTCTCAATATCCTCGCGCAATTCTAAACCGGCTTCACGACCATAATAGTGACTCAGTACGCCGAACGAATGACCATAACCAAAGGTCCGGTACTGCAGAAGACCATGCTCGCGATAAATTTCATTAAGCGAGGCGGCAATGTCGCAACAACGTGTGCCTGGACGGATTAACTCCTGCCCACGGCGGTGCACTTCGCAGTTGATCTCCCAGCAACGTAGTTGCTCATCGCTGGGCTGACCGAAGAACAGTGTTCGTTCCAGCGCGGTATAGTAGCCGGCAATCATTGGAAAACAGTTCAGCGATAAAATATCGCCTGCCTTGAGACGACGGGATGTCACCGGATGGTGTGCTCCATCAGTATTCAAGCCAGACTGAAACCACGTCCAGGTATCACGCAATTCAACATGCGGCAGGCGTTTCGCGATTTCCCGGGTCATCGCTGACGTGGCCGCCAGTGCGATTTCATACTCGGGAACATTTTCGGCAATCGCCTCGATACATGCCGCACCCCCGAGGTCGGCGACCTGGGCACCAAATTTAATAAGCGCGATCTCTTCGGCAGACTTAATCATGCGCATACGCATCGTCGCCGGGGCAATATCAACAAACTCTGTCTGGGTTAAGTAATGACAAAATTTAGCACGCTGTTCGATCGTCACATGGTCGCCTTCAAGGGCAATCCGCCGGCTATCATCAGGAACCACTTTGCGCACTGCCCGGTAATAGTTATCACGCTGCCAGTCCGTGTAAACGATATTTGCACCGTAGCTACGACGCCATCCCTGGCCGCCATCGATATTGGTGGTAATTAAAAATGACTGGCTCGGCGTCACCACCAGGGCATACTGGCGTCCAAAGCTACAATATAAAAAATCGCCGTAATAATTAATATTATGAACCGAGGTTAAAATAACTGCATCAATGCTATCTGCCTCCATGATGGCGCGTAATCCTGACAGTCGGCGCTGCATTTCATGGGTGCTGAACGTTCCTTTTACTTTTTGTCCATTAGCTAATTCAATAATATCTGGCATGCTCATGATAAACTCCGTTGTTGATAATGGCGTGTTGTCATCATCTGGAAAACGATATCTTGCGACAAACGGAGATTATTAATTTGTCGTCATTAGCTGGCCTTATGCAGTGTATATTCACTGAGGATTTGCTTGCGTTCTGCAATATGACGCGCGGTTTCCTCCGTCAGCCAGTTGATCAACGCCTGAACGCGTGGCCGTTTCTCATTATTACGCGGACAGGTTAACCACACCTGTCCGTCTTCGACGATATCTGTAAAAGGGCGTATCAGTGCGCCATTGCGAACCTCCGTTGCACACAAAGAGTGACGACTTAAGGCGATCCCTTGTCCGGCGCAGGCGGCCTGGAGCACGAGGTCGGCACGGGAAAAGCCGGTTCCAGCCTCAACATCCAGGTCATAGAGCCCGAGGCGGGCAAAATAAGATCGCCAGTGGGTGCTATAGGCATTTTGCGGCATGGAATCATGTAGTAAGCGTAAACCGCAGAGATCGCTGTAATTTTTCAGAGGTCGGTTTTTCATCAAATCCGGGCTGATCACAGGATAGATCACATCATTGAACAGGTGTCGTTGAATTAAATTTTTATCGTCAACCCAAAAAGGAGTAATGGCGATATCGACTGCGTCAGATTTAAAATTGGCGGGTGTCATATCGGCATCAATTTCCAGACTGACAGGGTAGTGCTCATAAAACTGATGTAATCGGGGAAGCAGCCATTTGGTTGCAAAGGACGGCATAACCCGAATCTTTATGGTGCCCTCAAGAGTTTCTTCACCGGTTTGGTGCAGCGTGGTTTCAAGGATGGAAAATGCCTGACGCACCCCGATAAACAGCTGTTCACCCTGCGGGGTTAAGCGTAACCCTGCGGGAGTCCGGTGAAAGACAAGATAGCCAAGATGTTGTTCAAGTAATTGAATTTTCTGGCTTACCGCACTCTGAGTAAGAAAAAGTTCCTGCGCGGCACGGGTAAAACTAAGATTACGCGCCGCGGCATCAAAGTAGCGCAAACCGTCCAGGGACGGCAAACCTGGTTTAGGTTGCATCATCGGTTTCTCTGTTGCTAAATAACCTGCAATAAGCACTATTCATGCCAAAGGCACCATTAGCCGTGCTAATAGTTATCAGTTAGAAACCACCGTTTGTCGCCGCTAAGAGAATGAATAAATATTATCAGCGTCATTCAAATTCGCGGAGAAATCTCATGAAAAATAAACTGTGGCTGTTACTGTCAATGTCTGTCATACAACTTTCACCATTAATGATACCCACTGCCCAGGCTGATTTGCTGGATGATATTAAGCAAAAAAAAGAAATAGTGATTGCCACAGAAGCGCGCTATGCCCCTTTTGAAATGCTTGAAGATGGCAAAATAGTCGGTCTGGGAAAAGATATTCTCACGGAAGTCATGAAGGGATTACCCGGGGTGAAAGTGGTTCAGCTGGATATTCCATTTCAGGGGATTTTACCCGGACTGGAAAGCAAACGATTCGACTTTGTGGCAACCTCTTTAACCATCACCCGCGATCGAGAAGCTAAATTCGCCTTTACCGCTCCCTTTTCTGACGCCAGCGTAGCCATTCTGAAACGCAAAGGGGATAGCCGTATTAACAGCGCCAAAGATCTCCAGGGCATGATTGTCGCCAGTCAGGCCGGGGCGCCGCAGATTGCTGTGCTAAAAGAGTATGAAGCATCGGTACTTAAACCCACCACCGGTCACGGCGTTAAAGAAATAAAAGCCTTTATTGATTATAACGAAGCTTACGCGGCATTGGCGGCACATCGTGTTGACGCGGTTGTGCAATCGCTGCCGAACCTCGCGCCGTTGGTGAAAACACGTGGTGATACGTTTGAAATTGTACGCCCGCCGTTTGGCCCGGCCACCTGGTATGCATGGGCCGGAAGAAAAGATGCGGATAGCGCCTCACTGGTCAAATTTGTCAGCGACGGCATTGTGCAGTTGAATAAATCGGGAAAACTGGCGCAGCTACAAACCAAATGGCTGGGTTTTTCTATGGCCGTTCCAGAGCAAGTTCCAACCCCGGCAAACTAATTTGATGGATACTGGAGGGCAATATGTTTGATATTTCGGTGGTGTTTCCCTATTTCCCTCAGCTATTAATCGGCGTGCTCAGTACTCTGGCTGTATCACTGAGCGCAATTTTCACAGGATTGATCCTCGGTTGGTTAATTTGTCTGGGGTTAAATTCTCCGCAGCGTCTCGTGCGCTGTTTTTGCAAAATCTATGTCAGTTTTTACCGTGGCACGCCGTTACTGGTCCAGTTGATATTAATATTTTATGCTTTGCCGGCCGTGGGGATCACGCTTTCGCCATTGCTGGCGGCGGTTGTTGCCCTCTCATTAAATACCGCGGCCTTTCAGGGGGAGATTCTTCGGGCCGGTTTTAACATGTTACCCAAAGGCCAGCTGGAGGCAGCACGAGATTTTGGCTTTTCAGCGGCGCAAACCCTGTTTTATATTCAGATGCCGCAGGTGTTGCGTACCATGATGCCGGCATTGATTAATGAAACCATTGATATTATCAAAAATTCGGCACTGGTCTCGGTGGTGGCGGTCCATGAGTTGATGAGAGTGACGCAAACGTTGGCCTCAACCACCTATCGGCCGCTGGAGTTTTATACGGCATGTGGGCTCCTTTATTTCCTGACCTCATGGGGGCTGAGTATCGCTGGCGTCAGGTTAGAGAAAAACCGCTCATCTTCGGCTAAAAGGGTATTAGCAAAATGAATGTTGAGATACTTTTTACCTATAAAGATGCCATCGCCGCCGGTATTTTAATGACCCTAAAAATGAGCCTCGGCGGTATCCTGCTGGGGCTGGCGATCGGTCTGTGTTTTTTTCTCCTCGAAAGACAAAAACCAGCGCTACTTAATGTGATATACCATACATGGATTAATGTTTTTCGCGGCACGCCGTTACTGGTACAGCTATTTTTAGTCTTTTATGGTGGGCCCTATATTGGTATTAACCTCGAGGCCCAACAGGTCGGAGTACTGTGCCTGGGCTGTTATGGTTCCGCTTATTTTTCGGAAATATTCCGTGCAGGTCGCAATGCTGTCTCTGGCGGACAAAGCGAAGCGGCGGCAGACCTTGGTTTAAGTCCGTGGCAAATATTTACTTTCATTGTCTGGCCGCAAATGTTCGCGAGAATTATCCAGCCACTGATTGGTCAGAGCGTTATTCTGGTAAAAGAGTCGTCGGTGCTGTCGATTATTACGGTTGGTGAACTCACCAATACCGCCATGGCCATTGCCAACCAGACCTATGCGATGGTTGAAATCTACTCCTTAATGGCCATTGTCTATTGGGGAATCGCGATCGGTATCTCCCGTTTGGGTAATAAAATAGAGCGTCATTATTCTTATTCTCAATTAAGCCGAGGTTAATAGTATGCGTGATTATGCTATTGAGATTAACAGCCTCAATAAATATTATGGCGAAAACCATGTTTTACGTGGCATCAATGTCAGCATTACTCCCGGAGAAGTCATTTGCGTGATTGGCGGCTCAGGGTCGGGTAAATCCACGCTGTTACGCTGCATTAACTTTTTGGAGGATTACAGCTCCGGCAGCATTGTGGTGAATGGCGAGTGCGTCGGCTATGAACCACTCAGCGGCGAAAAACGCCGGCGTTTAAGCGACAAGGAAAACCGTAAGGCATTACGCGACGTCTGTATGGTCTTTCAGCAGTTTAATCTGTGGCCGCATATGACGGTACTCGATAACGTAGCCACGCCGTTGCGACGGGTTAAAAAGGTCTCCCGTGAAGCAGCCTACGCCGAAGCGAAAAAGCAGCTGGCGCGGGTTGGTCTGGCAGACAAAGCCGATAGCTGGCCCGCGATGCTATCCGGTGGTCAGCAGCAGCGCGTTGCCATCGCCCGGGCATTGACCATGAAACCCGCCATTATGTTGTTCGATGAACCGACTTCAGCGCTTGATCCGGAGCTGGTCGGGGAGGTGCTAAAGGTCATCCGAAATCTTGCCGATGATGGTATGACCATGATGATTGTGACCCATGAGATGGGGTTTGCCGCAAAAGTCTCCGATCGTGTGCTGTTTCTTGCCGATGGCTGCATTGAAGAGCAGGGACCGCCGGCGCAACTGTTCCATCGGCCGAAAAGCCCGCGGCTGCAGTATTTTTTGTCGTCGTGGAGTGAGCGTCAGTCGGGGACGAGATTACCTGAAACGGCATTTCAGGAGTCAGCATGAAGCTGGGGATTATATTTGGCGCCCTGGCTGGCGCATGCTGGGGATTCATCTTCCTGCCACCGGTACTGCTACCCGAGATCTCACCACTGCTGTTAACCTGCGGTCGCTTTGCTACCTATGGAATACTGGCGGCAATATTACTTATACCTCAATGGCGCAACATTGCCCGCGTCTGGCATCATCGCGATCTGCTGACGCTGATCCGTCTTTCGCTGATGAGCAATGTCCTCTATTTTCTGCTCGTCGCGGTGGCCGTAAAGCAGGTCGGTATTGCCGCGACATCGTTAGTGATAGGTTTAATTCCGGTGATGGTTCCGGTGCTTGGTCGCAGGGACCAGCATGCGCCGCCCTTCAGGCAATTATTGCTGCCGATGGCGGCTATCATTGCCGGAGTGGTGCTGATTAATCTGCATGCGCTACAAACATCCTCGCACCAAGTTACAGAAGGAAAACGGCAGATGCTGGGGATGCTTTGTGCCTTCGCTGCATTACTGTGCTGGAGCCGTTACGCTGTCGAGAACTCCCGCTGTCTGAAAAACCTCCCTTACAACAGCAACCAGTGGTCGCTCCTGATAGGCCTGTGTACGGGATGTATTTCGGTACTGCTGTGGCTCGTCGCCAGTATATTCAGGTTTTCTGCAGTTGACTTGTCGTTACCGGAACACACTCAAACGCTCTTTTGGATAACGAACATGATGTTAGCCGTGGTCTCCTCATGGCTGGGATATCTGGCGTGGAATCTCTGTTCCCGGCGTCTTCCGGTATCACTGACAGGGCAGATGGTGGTTTTTGAAACCCTTTTCGCGCTGCTATATGGTTTTATCTATTCACAGCGCATTCCGGATCTGCAGGAAACTGCCGCCATTTTACTGTTGCTGGGCGGGGTTCTGGTCACGGTACATTACCATCAGCTCAGCCGTCGCGGCTACGCAGGTAATAGTCCGGAAGTCAAGGGTAGCTGATGATGGCTTAATCAGATTCGCGTACATGTACAGAATGTATACTGCACAAATTCACTTAACAAATCATTCAGCGCTCTCCGTACAGACAGCGAAGTCCGGTCAGGGCCCCGTCCAAAGAACCCTCTTCACATTTCGTGGTGAATTCCCGGACCAGTGTCTCAAACGCCTCAGCCGTCAAGAAAATTCACAGCCAGCCCCGGTATCCAGTTGCTGCACATGCAGTGAAAGACCACACGGTCGTGGCCTTTACAGAAACTACCTCTGATTTACCGGGATGGTTGCAGCGTAGGCCCGCAGGGGAGCATCAACATTACTGACGAGCGCTTCCGCCACTTCCGTCAGTGTCTGGGTAGCCCCGAGCCGGGCGTCCTCCACAGTGTAGCAGTGCATGGAGCAGGTTCCTTCCCGGAAGCGGAACCCCAGGCCGAGTACATTGTTGAGAAAAACAACGGGGGCGCCATAGCCCGGATCAGGCACCAGAATGTGACCATTACAGAACGGCAACTCAAACTGATCGAACTCGCCTGCCGGCAGCGCCTGCGTATTCTCTGTGCGAAGGGTCAGCAGCACCTGACTGTGTCCTTTCTGGCCGCTTTCATCCTGAAACACTGCGACCCGGCTGTAAACGCCCACCGCATGCGCCTCGCTGAGACCATTCGCCGGCGCCTTGCCCATGACTTCGCGCAGCTGGTTGATCTGCTGATAATAATCCTGCCGACGATACCAGGCTCCCCAGAAACGCGCGATACTGGCCCAGAAGGCTTCAATCGTCTGTTCATCACGACCGGCGACATCGCAGAACAGGTGGATTTGCCCCTATATTTCCAGACACCTGTTATCACTTAACCCATTACTGGCCCGCTGCCGCAGATATTCCCGTGGGTTGTTTCATCAGCGCTACCGCATCGGCTTCTGGCATGGCGAACTGCACACGATGGCGCGCCGCGACATCGAGCGCAAACACCTTCGTATAGACCTCCGTCGAGCTGATTGATTTGTGGCCAATCAGGCTCTGCAAAACCTTCAGTGGTATGCCGGCGTACAGCATGTGCATCGCGTAGGAGTGACGGAACGTATGGGGGGTCACCGGGACTGAGAACTTCACCCCGTCGGCCGCTGCGGCTTCCACCGCTTCACTAAGCCAGGTGCGGACGGTACGGTCTGTTATCTCCCAGATACGAGCCTTCTCCATTCTGCCGGAGCGCTTGTTACGTCTTTCCAGCGGAATTTTCAGGGTGGCCACCATCATCTGCAGCTGGCTGACGTAGTGGTGATCGGAAAGCGGAACCAGACGATGGATCTGACTGCCTGCGGGGGCACGACCTGCCGTCCTGGCCGCTTTCTCGGTGCGCTGCTTGAGCGTGGCCAGCTGTACGAACGGATACGGCGGCGCCAGCGAAAAATCCCCCCGGGTCAGCGCCAGCGCCTCGTTGATACGCGCGCCGGTGTTCCAGAGGGTTGCCAGCAGCATCTTGCGGTGCAAATCGGGCACATAATGGAGCAGGGCGCTGACTTCCGGCGCCAGCAGGTATTTAGGTAGCTCATCCTGAATTAGTGCCATCTGGCGCAGGGCGAGGGCGGCAGGGTAATCGATGGACACCGGCAAATGTGGTGCTGAATAATGTTGAGGCTGGTTAATGAGGCCCGTCATAAGTCTTTATTCTCTATCGGTGGAGCAAGGACAAAATGCTAAGTCATGTCCTTCTCATTTTTTTCATGTATTTTCGCAATTATGCATACGGCAAGCACTAGCCCACTTTGATTACGGTGACGAAGGATTTCTCTTTGTTCGCAGTACTGCTTCCACAAGTTTCGTGGTGCAAACCAGTGACTTCTGGTACCTTTCATTTCAGGCATACCGTTAAGTTTTCTTAGTTTTGCCGCCAACAGAAAAGCCTTAATTCCCAGTCTGGTTGCATAACGACGACGCCAGAAAAAAAACTCGGTCAAATAAGGTTCTGCATCATTTTCACGCTCGATACTGAGGGCGTTACGCGATTCTGCCAGTTGTACGTCCAGTTCACGAATACGGAACATAAGGGGTGGCGGAAGAGCCCTCCAGTCCCCCGTAATAGCTGAGAAACTGATAGAGGGTATATCGCTGTCAGCCGAAGCGATGCCGCTTTCATCCTCCTTTTCACCATAATCCCAGGCAGCCGCTACGCAGTCCTCCCCAAAGCGTTCAAGCTGAAAAATAAGCTCAGTGGAAATAAAATATCGTTCCCTTTCAAGCTTATCCTGGGCAACTTTCATCTCATGGCGTTGCCGCTCTGCAGCAGCCCGGGCTTCACGCTCAAGTGCATAACGATGATTTACCTTATTCACCACAAGTGCAGCGCCGAAGGCCAGTACCCCACCCGCCAGAGTTGAGATCACCGGCAACCATTCAGAAAAGCCTTCAACCATGTTTATTTCGTCCTGATAATCTCTCGAATAACCAGCAAGGTATCCAGATGGGTGACAGGATAACCGCAGAAACGCCTTTAATCAGCAGCACATCCCACTGTCGTTCTGTCAGAAACTTAATACGTTCTGCCTGGTGTAACCTAATCTCTTTCAGTCTCTTAAGCTCCCGGTTTTGCTCATTTCTGACACAGACCAGCTCGCCCACCCCCTTGTGTACAGGGACGGCCGTCAGGGGCGAGTGACGACCTTTAGGCAGCTGAAGGTCACTCACACGCAATGGCAGAGACTGTCGCCCACCTTCCCGGAAACGAAAACCAACTCCGTGCCACAGGCTGTCCCGCCTTGTCATGTTTTCCGGATTTACTTCATCGTTAGGGGAAATCCATATACTCTTGACTGGAGTCTCTGCCGGCAGAGTTCTTGCCCAGCAGATAAGCTGCTGCATTACCCATGAGCCAACACCTCGTCCCTTTATTACCTTTTCCAGTATGAAATCCGGTCCAGTGAGATCCAGTTCCGGGGTGCGATCCCAGAGATCTGACGTATAGCGGGCAACAAACGTCTGCTCCTTCCCCCATCCTCCGCCATTCCAGAAAAGACTTATCTGACATTCGCGGCCGGCCAGCGTACGGGGACCGGAATAATTCTCCCCGTCAGGGTGGTACCAGGAATCTTTCAGAGTCCGGAGGGCGACGACAGTACACTCCTCAAATAACTCCCCTTCGATGCGGACCTCAGGAAGCGTCAGCAGCCAGGCATTGTTCCCGGCATCAACCTGAATATCTGCCTGTACATTGGTCAAACCGTTTCTCCTTTGTCTGGCACGGTTCCGGGAAACGGAATGGCCGCGATTTCTTTCAGCTCATAACCGAAATCGGTCATCCAGGCCGGGCTTTCACCACGGAGCATATCGATTAGCCAGCGAGATGGGGAACGGCGTATGAGGCGCTGGAACCAGACCGGATGATGTTGCCCGGCGGCGTCCCAGCCGCTTTCCAGTCCCTCACCATCCTCAAACTCATAGGCGTCGAGACGCAGTGATGAACACGATGTTTTGATAAAAATGAGGAAGTCCTGCAGTTTACCTCTTCCGGTTCCGCCCATGCCGTCCCCCAGTACAAACTCGGCACTGACAGCCCCCAGGGAAAAATGGCCGTCCGGTGACTGACGCAGACACAGCAGGGTGGCATCATGGCGCCCGCCGCAGATCCGCATCAGATCAAAGCGCCAGCCTGTCATGTCCTCCTGCGGCAGGAAGAAGTCGTGGTAGTTATCGCCGAGAGAGCGAACCGGGAAAGGTCTGCCACAGCCTGTCAGCAACCAGTCGGCACTGGCATCAAAGCGCACGGCGATGGTCTCTGCCAGTGCGACAGACAGCTCCTGACGTCCCTCGCTGATATCCATAAGCAGCCCCGGAGAGACTTGCAGGAGACGAGCAGCCCGGACCAGCTCCGGCACCCCGGTCCGGTTGTCACGGGAGTACTCCTGGAAATAATTGTCCGCCTGAAGTTTTTCCAGCAGGGTGAGAAACCGTTGTCCGGTTTCCTTCAGCCAGGATTCCCGTAGAGAAAGCCGGCGGGCAATCTGCTCGGGAGGCGGATAAGTCGCGGCAAGTGCCAGGCGGATCTCCCCCTCCATCGAGCGTTCATTTTTCATCGCTGACTGCTCAATGCGTGCAAACAGCGCATCGTCAACATTTCTGGCCTGGATCTTCGCCATGACTCCTTCCTTATGCAAAACGTATTCAGGGCTGGTAAATGGTCTTTGAAGTAAACATGAAACCTGATTTACCGCTATAACAATAAATGTATACATTATGATTCATTTTGTACACAAAGGAAGAAATCAGCACATGACAAGGCATAAAACAGTCACGCGGCTAAATTACCGGATGGCCGTTTCCGGCAGATCCGATTTTTTTGCGTATAACAACTTTCCGGAAGTGTGCCACTGTCTGGGAAAAAGCAAAGCGGCAATATCGGCCGTTGAGCAGCAGGTCACGAATAGGGTGCGGAATACAACATATAGCGTCACTGTCATCTGAAAACACCACTACATCTTGTGCTTGTGTTGCCGGGCCGCTGTGCGCCGGTGGGGTTCGCAAAGATCCGGAACTAACAATTTTCGGATCTGAGGAGAACTGAAGAAGGATTATTGCAGCATATTCATAAAAAAAGGGTGATTATTGCGATAAGGGAATTATTGCACCATGAGCAAATATAAATGGATTTATATGTCATGAGGTTAAATATATTAATCCTGTCGTCCTGCTGAACCCAGGGTCAGGGGATCAGCCGGGAAGGATAGCGTCACGTTTCTGTTTTCCGCGACAGGGTCTTTCTTTTTTTCTTCAGGTACATCACTTCGTCACATTTACCGATCATCTCCGCCAGTGTCGTATAATGGTCTGCGTTATTGATCAGTTCGCCAAAGGAATAATTGATGTTGTAGGGCTTGCCCGAGGTGTCATTGTAATGATCGAGACTGGCACTCAGCGCGTGCAGATAAGACTGAGTGTTACCGTTTCGCCGGATCAGGGCGGCAAACTCATCCCCGCCGAGGCGGCCTGCTATTTCGCCCGGTTCGAGGTGCTGATGTAAAAAGCCGGCAAAGATCTTCAGCACCTCGTCACCCTCAGCGTGTCCCCAGAGATCGTTAACCGGTTTGAACCTGTCCAGATCGAAATAGATGAGGCTGAACGACGCATCCTGCCGGTTCATTGCGCGGAAGAGTTTTTCGCCGGCGCGGTAAAACCCGCGCCGGTTGGGAATGCCCGTCAGGCTGTCCGTCATGGCCATGCTGATGGCCTCGAATTCGTCCTCCACGATACAGGCCAGGTCCCGGAGGGACGCAATGTCCTCATCCGTGAAGGCGCGGGGAACGGTGTGGATCAGGCACAGCGTGCCGGCCACCGTGCCGTCCGGCAGGCTCACCGGCTGGCCGGCGTAGAACCGGATGTGTGGCTCACCGGTAACCAGGGGATTATCGTGAAATCGCGCATCGGCAGCCGCATCGTGAATGATAAAAGGCCCTTCCTGCAGAATGGCGTGCCCGCAGAACGAAATATCACGTGGAGTTTCGCGCACGCCGACGCCCTGGCAGGCGAGGAGCCACTGGCGCTCGCGATCCAGCAGGCTTATCAGAGCCACCGGGACCTGAAAGGCTTTGCGGGCCAGCCGCGTCAGGCGTTCAAAACGCTCATCGTCACGGGTATCAAGAAGGCCGGTAATATACAGGGACTTCAGCCTCTGTTCTTCATTCTCCGGTATACCGGGTGCCTGCATGTAATCTCCTGGTATGTACAAAGTATATATGCAGATGAAAAGGTGTTTGGATCTGACTGAGTGTAATTATAGTTCACGACTTATCTGCCAGCGGCTGAACTTCAGGTACAGGAATTCACGTTTATCACTCGTACCAGACTCTCCGGAGGACCAGGGGAATGACCGGGTCTGTTACGGTGAGGGAATCTGTAAACCTCAGGATTTTTGCCGGGAAAGTACGTATAACTGCTATCTTGATTAGTAAATGTTAAAATTTGTAGGTATCCACCCGTTAAACAAAATGATTAATATTTAAAAATACTCGTTGAACACCCGTGCCGTAATAATGAAGTACATTAAAAACGTTATCCGGTCATGTGAAGCTGAGACCGTCTCTTCGTCATGTAAAATGCCGTACTTTCTTTGTCGTGAAGAATGACCGGGTTAAGTCCATAAGGTTGAGAGGAAGTCTGCAGATGTGATACGCTCAAGGCGAGATTTATCTCAGTGAGAACTCACGGCAACAAAAAGTTTTTGGACAACAAAACACAAAGTTGTTTTGGACTGTAGGAGTCCAAGAGACAATGACATTACATACAACGCCGTGTAACGGATTTTACATTATTACAAAGCCTGTGTTACAAGAGAGTTATGGACATGATTGAAAAAATATGTGAAGTAATTGATGGTGAATACGTCTGTGATATAGATATTAGCGTTGAAGAATGGAAGATTTTATTAAGGGATAAAAAAGTTTTTGATGACAAAAGTATTGCAGCGTTAAAAAAATGGTTCATTGAGCCAGACCATTCCTGTACATGTTTCGATATCGGCAAGAAGTACGACCTGCACAGTATGAGTGCTAATGGTGTAATCAATGGGTTGGGTGGAAGAGTTCAGAAGCAGCTTGGCCGATTCGAGGTTAAAGGAGTCGGAAAGATTGCTTCCGGGACAAAATTCATTACAGTCATGAAAAGTAGAGAAATTAAAGGAAACCCAAAGCGAAATTTATGGACTATCCGTGAAGAACTTGTTCAGGCAATAAAAGAACTAGATTTTTTTAGTACGAACGAAAGCTCAAGCATTGATTTTTACTCAGATAATGATTTGATCACTGCTCTAGAAGAAAGTAATCACTTTGACGTTACTCAGACATTTGAGTATAGCGAAAAAGCGAAACCTAAGAAAGCTGCAATAGAAGTCAAAAATGGACTCTCATACCCAAGAAGTAAATCTGTTTCAAAAAATGCGCTTAACAAAGCTGATTATAAATGTGAAATTAATTGCGACCATCCAACGTTCAGAAGGCGAAACTCTCCTCTAAATTACACAGAACCTCATCACATTGTCCCGATGTCAAAGCAAGACTATTTTGAGAATTCACTGGATGTGGAAGAGAATATCATATCACTATGTTGCAACTGCCATAAACAAATTCATCTTGGCAAGGGGTTTGAAGATATGTTGAGGAAAATATATGCCGAGCGGAAAGATGTATTAAAAAAAGCGGGAATCGAGATATTATTAGAGGATTTGATTCTTTTTTACAAGATGGAAGATAATTAATCTTCGAGAAGATGCATGCTTATTTTTATTTTTTTAGCAATGAATGTGAAATACTGCCTGACTATCAATCCTGTCATGTGGTTCAGATTTATGGGGGAGGATTTTAATATTTAACCAGCATAGCATGTCGATCAATCGGTTAAGTATAGCGCCAGGTAACCAGACGGATTTTCCCTCTCAGGCGGGAGTCGTTATCCATCGTCCAGTACCTGATTAAAAGTAGGAGTAATTACAAGAAAATTAAATTGTATGACTATTATTTCCGTTCAGAAAAGAAAGTTACATTAAAAACCCGAAATTATTCGGGTTTTTAATTAGTTAAGTGCTATATATTTTCGTGTCCGGGGGTACCCTAAGAGGGTGCGCAAGACAACACTCCAGTGTTCATTATTTATGACTGTCAAGCCATTTATTCATCTGCTCAATTTCACCTTTTTGAGCTTTAATGATGTCCTGCGCAAGCTTTCTCATTTCGGGATCTTTTCCGTATTTGAGCTCGGTCTCAGCCATTGCGATTGCCCCTTCATGGTGTGCGATCATACCTTTTGCAAAGGCCTTATCGGGATTGGATTCATTAACGGCGGCCATCATTTTTTCATGCATATTTTTCATGCCAGCCATATATTCCTGTGATGATGCCGATGAGTGCATATCTGACATTTTCATTTCCGAATGTTCAGCAGAAATGGCTGGCAGGGATAACATTAATATTACAAAAAGGGTGTTTTTGATTTTCATATAATAATTCCTTTCAGACAGGTACCGGTTAAGTGTAGCTGAGTCAGACAAAAAAGCCCCCTGACGGGGGGCAAAAATGTAGCAACGTTGTTTCAGGAAAATCTATCAGGGAAAAGGTAACAGCACGGATACTACCGTCGCATTCAGCCTGCATTGATCATGCGGCGGTGCGCTTCGGCCATGGCCTGATGTGGGCCGGATTGCCCGTTATTCATGAATTCATGGGCAACCGCTGCTCTTTCATGCTCATTCATCGCCGCGTAAGACGTTGACGGGACGGTCGTGGATACCGTGTTATTTCCCATCATCTTCTGATGACTTTCCACCATTTTCTGGTGCGCATCCGCCGAGCCGTTCGTCATGGTCTCATGAGCAATAATGGCCTGTTCATGCTGGTCCATACCGGTCATACGAGGAGCAGTCCCCTGGATCCCGACAGGAGCCGCAGCAGACTGCATCTGGTGAGCAGGAGCCTGTGCATTGTTGACGCGATCATGGATATTCACGGTTTCAGTGGCCCAGGCCGATGAAATTAAACCAAAGCCCAGCAAAGATGCTAATACGATATTTTTCATGATAACTCTCCATTTCTGAATTAGTGATGTCCGGGGAAGTACAACCGGTGTTTTCAGTTCCATAACTGAAACAAGTTCGGCAGCGTTTATTTCTCCGGAAGAGGGCTGGATATTCATTTCCTGGCGTACTCTGACGCCGGGTATTGATGAAGCAATCCAGCCTTCCTGATAAGTTGCACTAATTATATCGAATGGCTTCTGTTTGCTGCATGACAGGCTAATGACATCTTTGTCATTTACATCTTTATTTTCAGCATTGGGTTTCCGGGATCATTTTCTCCAGTCTGGGCACGGATAAGATAAAACGCGTGGAGCGTACGTCTGATTCCACCTGCACTCTTCCGTGATGTGCTTCCACGATTGACTTCACAATCGCAAGGCCGATGCCGCTGCCTTCTCCTTTTCGTTGTCTGGATGGATCCACCCGATAAAAACGGTCAAACAGCCTTGATAAATGTTCTTCAGGGATCGGTTTCCCCGGATTTTCAATCACAAGGTCAAAAAAGCTCTCCTGCTCTCTTATTGAGACGGTGATTGCCTGTCCCTCCGGGGTATAACGCAGGGCATTGGATAACAGATTATTGATCGCCCTTCTGAACATTTGTGGATCTCCCTCAACCAGGCAGGGCATCCCGTTAAATTTGAGCGTGATATTGCGTTCTTCGGCCCAGGCTTCGAAAAACTCGAAGACTTTCATGACTTCCGCTCTGAGGTCAAACATGACCCTGTCAGGTATCAGCTGATTATTATCTGCCTGTGCCAGGAACAGCATATCGCTGACCATTTTGGTCATCCGGTTATACTCTTCAAGACTGGAATAGAGGACATCCTCAAGTTCCCTCTGTGTTCGATCCTGACTCAGTGCGATTTCAGTCTGCGTCACCAGATTGGTGATGGGCGTTCTGATCTCATGCGCGATATCGGCAGAGAAATTGGCCTGGCGGGTAAAGACATCCTCAATCTTTCCAATCATATGATTGAACGAGATAACCAGTTGCTCCAGCTCAATGGGAACGCGTGTCGGTTCCAGTCGCGCATCAAGATTCTCGGAGGTGATGTTTTTAATGGCATTGCTGACATTACGAAGGGGCAGGTGCCCCTGACGGACAGCGATTCGAATGATCAGAACAATCAACAGGCTTATCACGACGGCAATCGCAATCAGGTTCTTTTTCAGCGCATCGAGGTAATGGAGATGGAAATTAATGGATAGGCCAGTCAGCATGACATAGTTCTGCTGTTTGCCCTGAAATATCGCCTGACCAGAGGAGGCGATAATCCTGTATGTTTCCATCTTCATTTCGGACCCGGTATCCATCGGTCCCGCAGGATCCTCCACCGTCCAGAGAAAGACATCCCGTGCGCGGCTGTGCTCGCTAAAATCTGCTGAATTCACTGCCGGGCGTAGTGCCGCCCCCTGAGCTGAGCTAAAGAGCACTTCACCCCTGGGATTGAGGAGCAAAAGGGCAACGTTGCGGTAGCTGGCAATTGATTCCTTTATTTTGCTTATTTTTTTATCATCCGGATCCACCGGGGACTGCAGTATACGGTTCAGTGTGGTGCTGATTTGTTGAAGATCGCTGACATCCTGCTCGGCAAAATGATTTTCAACAGAATGCAGCATAAACCAGGTGAAGGCGATAAAAGCCAGTATCGTGGACAGGCTGATAAAAAAGGTCAGCCGCAGAGCGAGTGAGAAAGGGCGTCTGGAAGGTTTGCTATGCATCCGGGACCTCCAGCATGTAGCCCACGCCCCGGACTGTCTGGATCAGCTTTGTCCCGTAATCGTTGTCTATTTTAGCGCGGAGTCGCTTTACTGCGACATCGATCGCATTAGTGTCGCTGTCAAAATTCATGTCCCAGACCTGAGAGGCAATCAGGGAGCGGGGAAGAACCTCTCCCTGATGGCGAATGAAGAATTCCAGCAGGCTGAACTCTTTACTGGTGAGCACAATGCGGTTTCCGGCGCGACTGACTTTTCTGGATACGAGATCAATCGAGAGGTCAGCCACCTTAAACTGGCTTTCCGTGATCATCGTGTTTCCCCGCCTCAGAAGGGTTCTCACCCGGGCGAGCAGTTCGGCAAACGCAAAGGGTTTAACCAGATAATCGTCCGCACCCAGTTCCAGTCCTTTGACCCTGTGTTCGATCGTGCCGAGGGCTGTCAGTAGTAAGACCGGCATACCCTTTCCGGCAGTGCGCAGCATGCGGATGATATCCCAGCCGTTCACATCAGGTAGCATGATATCCAGAATGACTAAATCATACTCGGCTGTCATGGCGAGATGATATCCGGTAAGACCATTATCAGCGTGATCCACTACGAACCCTGCCTCTGTAAGCCCTTTGCTGAGATATTCACCTGTTTTAATTTCGTCTTCGACGATCAATATTTTCATCTTGCTCCCCGGCTGGCTGCTAATGTCATTTTATTGCTCCCACGATCGTTATCAACGGATTACAGCAAAAATGACAACATTGTCATTATCCTGTCACCCGGCAAACAGAGAGCGTTCGGTAAAGTATCCCTATCAATACTCTGGATTTCGTTTGAACCATTTACCAGGTCTGCCTGTACGAGAAGCGTTATGTTCAAATTAAAATTACTCAGCATCAGTACCATATTCATCCTGGCTGGTTGTGTTTCTCTGGCACCTGAATATCAGCGTCCGCCAGCTCCGGTTCCCCAGCAGTTTTCATTGTCTAAAAACAGTCTGACGCCTGCGGTAAACAGCTATCAGGATACGGGCTGGCGAAACTTTTTTGTCGATCCCCAGGTCAGCAGGCTGATCGGTGAAGCCCTGAATAATAACCGTGATTTGAGAATGGCTGCCCTGAAGGTTGAAGAGGCCCGGGCCCAGTTCAACGTCACGGATGCAGATCGTTATCCCCAGCTGAATGCCTCATCCGGGATCACATACAACGGTGGTCTGAAAGGTGACAAGCCGACCACACAGGAGTACGACGCGGGTCTGGAGCTCAGCTATGAGCTCGATTTTTTCGGCAAACTTAAGAACATGAGTGATGCTGACCGCCAGAACTACTTTGCCAGCGAAGAAGCCCGTCGGGCCGTACACATCCTGCTGGTCTCCAGCGTTTCACAGAGCTATTTCAGCCAGCAACTGGCGTACGAACAACTCCGTATTGCGCGGGAAACGCTGAAAAATTATGAACAGTCCTATGCTTTCGTTGAGCAACAGCTCGTGACCGGGAGTACGAACGTTCTGGCACTTGAACAGGCGAGAGGACAAATCGAAAGTACCCGCGCCGAAATAGCCAAACGAGAAGGCGATCTGGCTCAGGCAAACAATGCCCTGCAACTGGTGCTGGGAACGTACCGCGCACTTCCGTCAGAAAAAGGGATGAAAGGCGGGGAGATCGCACCAGTAAAATTGCCACCAAATCTGTCGTCACAAATTTTGCTGCAGCGACCGGATATTATGGAAGCGGAATATCAGCTGAAAGCGGCTGATGCCAATATTGGCGCAGCGCGAGCGGCCTTTTTCCCCTCCATTACCCTGACCAGTGGTCTTTCCGCAAGCAGTACGGAGCTGTCAAGCCTGTTTACGTCAGGAAGTGGAATGTGGAATTTTATCCCTAAAATTGAAATTCCTATTTTTAATGCTGGCAGGAATAAAGCCAATCTGAAGCTGGCTGAAATTCGCCAGCAACAATCGGTGGTTAATTACGAACAAAAAATTCAGTCAGCCTTTAAGGATGTTTCCGACACGCTTGCGCTGCGCGACAGCCTTAGCCAGCAACTTGAGTCACAGCAGCGTTATCTTGATTCACTTCAGATAACTCTCCAGCGTGCCAGAGGATTATATGCAAGTGGTGCTGTCAGTTACATCGAAGTGCTGGATGCAGAACGTTCCCTCTTCGCTACGCAGCAAACCATTCTCGATCTTACCTATTCCCGACAGGTTAACGAAATTAATCTGTTTACCGCGCTGGGTGGCGGTTGGGTAGAGTAAATTTATTTAATTAATCAGGAAATTAAAAATGCGTAATTCACTTAAAGCCGTTTTATTTGGTGCCTTCTCTGTCATGTTTTCTGCCGGTCTTCATGCTGAAACACATCAGCATGGCGATATGAATGCTGCCAGTGATGCTTCGGTACAGCAGGTTATCAAGGGCACCGGTGTCGTTAAAGACATTGATATGAATAGTAAAAAGATTACCATTTCGCACGAAGCAATCCCTGCTGTGGGCTGGCCTGCAATGACCATGCGCTTCACTTTTGTTAATGCAGACGACGCTATCAATGCCCTGAAAACCGGCAACCATGTCGATTTCTCGTTTATTCAGCAGGGCAATATCTCCTTACTCAAAAGCATTAACGTTACGCAATCCTGATTATCAGTCCGGAGCGAATACATCCAGTGCGCCTGAACATTCATTAAGGGATTACTGTGAATGAATGATCGGGCGCATATGCCAGGTGTTTTGATTTTTCAGCGAGAAATTGTATGGCTTCTTTAAAGATAAAATATGCTGCAATAATTATCAGCAGCCTCATAGCAGGGGGGCTGATATCGGTTACTGCCTGGCAGTATGTAAACTCATCACAAAAAACAGTACAAACCGAACAAAAGGCACCGGAGCGAAAGGTACTTTTCTGGTATGACCCGATGAAACCGGATACCAAATTTGATAAACCCGGAAAATCTCCCTTTATGGATATGGACCTGGTGCCGAAATATGCTGATGAAAGTGGCGATAAAAGCAGTGGCGGGATCCGTATCGATCCAACGCAGGTTCAGAATCTGGGATTAAAAACGCAAAAAGTCACGCGAGGAATGCTGAATTATTCCCAGACAATCCCGGCTAATGTCAGTTACAACGAGTATCAGTTTGTCATTGTGCAGGCGCGCTCTGACGGTTTCGTCGAAAAAGTGTATCCCCTGACGATTGGCGATCATGTGAAGAAAGGCACTCCGCTTATCGATATCACCATTCCTGAATGGGTTGAGGCACAAAGTGAGTTCCTGCTGTTATCCGGTACAGGCGGTACGTCAACCCAGATAAAAGGGGTTCTGGAGCGACTTCGTCTGGCTGGTATGCCGGAAGAGGATATTCAAAGGCTGCGTTCAACCCGCACAATCCAGACCCGTTTTACCATTAAAGCACCTATTGATGGTGTCATTACTGCGTTTGACCTGCGCACCGGCATGAATATTTCGAAAGATAAAGTAGTGGCTCAGATTCAGGGGATGGACCCGGTCTGGATCAGCGCTGCAGTGCCAGAATCTATCGCATATCTGCTGAAAGATACGTCGCAGTTTGAAATTTCGGTACCGGCTTATCCGGATAAAACATTCCATGTCGAAAAATGGAACATTCTTCCCAGCGTGGATCAGACAACCCGTACGCTTCAGGTCCGTCTCCAGGTTTCTAATAAGGATGAGTTTCTCAAGCCGGGCATGAATGCCTATCTGAAACTGAATACCAAGAGCCAGGAGATGCTGCTGATACCAAGCCAGGCCGTTATCGATACCGGCAAAGAACAGCGCGTGATTACTGTTGATGATGAAGGCAAGTTTGTGCCGAAACAGATCCACGTTCTGCATGAATCACAGCAACAGTCCGGCATCGGTTCCGGCCTGAATGAAGGCGATACCGTGGTGGTCAGTGGCCTGTTCCTCATTGACTCCGAAGCCAATATTACGGGCGCGCTGGAACGTATGCGCCACCCTGAAAAAACAGAAAGCAGTATGCCAGCAATGTCTGACCAGCCTGTAAATATGCATTCAGGGCACTGAGGAGACGACGATGATTGAATGGATTATCCGGCGCTCTGTCGCCAACCGTTTCCTGGTCATGATGGGGGCCCTGTTTCTCAGCATCTGGGGTACATGGACGATTATTAACACGCCGGTCGATGCCTTGCCTGACCTGTCAGATGTACAGGTCATTATCAAAACCAGCTATCCCGGCCAGGCCCCGCAGATTGTAGAAAACCAGGTCACCTATCCACTTACCACCACCATGCTGTCCGTACCTGGCGCAAAAACCGTGCGTGGTTTTTCACAGTTCGGGGATTCGTATGTGTATGTCATTTTTGAAGACGGCACCGATCTGTACTGGGCCCGTTCCCGCGTGCTGGAATATCTGAATCAGGTTCAGGGAAAACTGCCTGCCGGTGTGAGTTCTGAAATCGGTCCTGATGCCACGGGTGTGGGCTGGATTTTTGAATATGCCCTTGTCGATCGCAACGGAAAACACGACCTTTCAGAACTGCGCTCTCTGCAGGACTGGTTCCTGAAATTTGAGCTGAAAACCATCCCGAACGTGGCTGAGGTCGCTTCGGTTGGCGGCGTGGTGAAACAGTACCAGATTCAGGTCAATCCGGTAAAACTGTCCCAGTACGGTATCAGCCTGCCCGAAGTGAAACAGGCACTTGAATCGTCTAACCAGGAGGCCGGTGGCTCATCCGTTGAAATGGCCGAAGCGGAGTATATGGTCCGTGCCAGCGGTTATCTTCAGAGCATTGATGATTTTAATAACATCGTCCTGAAAACAGGTGAGAACGGCGTGCCGGTTTATCTGCGGGATGTTGCCCGCGTGCAGACCGGGCCCGAAATGAGGCGTGGTATTGCCGAGCTGAACGGCCAGGGAGAAGTCGCTGGCGGCGTGGTGATCCTGCGGTCGGGTAAAAATGCGCGCGACGTTATCACGGCAGTGAGGGATAAACTGGAGACGCTGAAGGCCAGCCTGCCGGAAGGCGTTGAAATCGTGACCACCTACGATCGCAGCCAGTTAATCGACCGGGCGATTGATAACCTCAGTTACAAGCTTCTTGAAGAGTTTATCGTTGTTGCTGTCGTTTGCGCACTGTTCCTCTGGCATGTCCGTTCTGCCCTGGTGGCGATTATTTCTCTGCCACTTGGCCTGTGTATCGCCTTTATCGTCATGCACTTCCAGGGACTGAACGCCAATATCATGTCGCTGGGAGGGATAGCGATTGCCGTCGGTGCGATGGTGGATGCCGCCATTGTGATGATTGAAAATGCGCACAAACGGCTTGAGGAGTGGGATCATCAGCATCCGGGTGAGCAGATTGACAACGCCACCCGCTGGAAGGTGATTACCGACGCCTCCGTGGAAGTGGGACCCGCGTTGTTCATTAGCCTGCTGATCATCACCCTGTCCTTTATTCCTATCTTTACCCTGGAAGGGCAGGAAGGTCGTCTGTTTGGCCCGCTGGCATTCACGAAAACGTACTCCATGGCGGGAGCGGCCGCACTGGCCATCATCGTCATTCCTATTCTGATGGGATTCTGGATCCGGGGGAAAATTCCTGCCGAGACAAGTAACCCCCTGAACCGGGTGCTGATCAAAGCGTATCATCCTTTGCTGCTGCGGGTCCTCCACTGGCCAAAAACAACCCTGCTGGTTGCGGCCTTGTCCATTTTCACGGTTATCTGGCCACTGAGTCAGGTGGGCGGTGAATTTCTGCCGAAGATTAACGAGGGCGATCTGCTGTATATGCCGTCGACCTTGCCTGGCGTCTCTCCGGCAGAAGCTGCAGCGCTCCTGCAGACAACAGACAAGTTAATCAAAAGCGTTCCTGAAGTGGCTTCTGTATTTGGCAAGACCGGTAAAGCAGAGACCGCAACGGATTCCGCGCCGCTCGAAATGGTGGAAACCACGATCCAGCTCAAACCTGAGGATCAGTGGCGTCCCGGCATGACAATTGACAAGATTATTGATGAACTCGACAGGACAGTCCGTTTACCGGGTCTGGCAAACCTCTGGGTGCCGCCTATCCGTAACCGTATTGATATGCTCTCAACCGGGATCAAAAGCCCGATAGGTATCAAAGTGTCCGGGACTGTTCTGTCCGATATCGACGCGACGGCGCAGAGTATCGAGGCGGTAGCCAAAACCGTGCCTGGCGTGGTGTCTGTCCTGGCTGAGCGACTTGAGGGCGGGCGCTACATCGATATCGATATCAACCGGGAGAAAGCTTCCCGGTACGGGATGACTGTGGGCGACGTCCAGCTGTTCGTCTCTTCAGCAATCGGTGGGGCTATGGTGGGTGAGACGGTTGAAGGCGTGGCCCGGTACCCTATTAACATTCGCTATCCGCAGGATTACCGTAACAGTCCGCAGGCGTTGAGAGAGATGCCAATCCTGACCCCAATGAAGCAGCAAATTACGCTGGGCGATGTTGCCGATATTAAGGTCGTTTCCGGACCAACCATGCTGAAAACCGAAAATGCCCGGCCAGCCAGCTGGATTTATGTTGATGCCCGCGGCAGGGACATGGTGTCGGTGGTGAACGATATTAAGACGGCCATCAGTGAGAAAGTGAAACTGAGACCGGGGACCAGTGTGGCATTCTCAGGACAGTTTGAATTACTCGAGCACGCCAATAAGAAATTAAAACTGATGGTACCGATGACGGTGATGATCATCTTCATCCTGTTATATCTGGCATTCCGCCGGGCTGATGAGGCCTTACTTATTCTGATGAGCCTGCCGTTTGCCCTGGTTGGCGGGATATGGTTCCTGTACTGGCAGGGCTTCCATATGTCAGTGGCGACCGGAACCGGGTTTATCGCCCTGGCCGGGGTGGCAGCAGAGTTTGGCGTGGTCATGCTGATGTATCTGCGTCATGCCATTGAAGCGCACCCGGAATTGTCCCGTAAAGAGACGTTCACACCGGAAGGCCTTGATGAAGCCCTCTATCATGGTGCCGTACTGCGTGTCCGGCCGAAAGCCATGACCGTGGCGGTGATCATTGCGGGTCTGCTGCCAATACTCTGGGGAACCGGTGCAGGTTCAGAAGTCATGAGCCGTATCGCGGCACCCATGATTGGTGGGATGATCACGGCTCCGCTGCTGTCCCTGTTCATTATTCCTGCCGCCTACAAATTAATCTGGCTGCGCAGACATAAAAAAAGCGTGTCCTGAACCTGAAAGGGCACCCCCTGTGGGTGTCCTTCTTTACTGATTCACCCTGACGTCAGGGTTTATATCGATAATATACAGAGGTGAGTATGAAAAAAGTGGTTCTAATGGCGCTGGCTCTCGGCCTTTCACTACCCGCGATGGCGAGTGAAAAAGTGATTGATATGTACAAATCTGAAAACTGTGGCTGTTGTTCCCTGTGGGGCAAAGCGATGGAAAAAGACGGGTTTGAAGTACGAACTCACGTCATGAATGATCAGGCGCTGTCAGCCCTGAAAGAAAAGCATGCTATTCCTGCAGGACTACGAAGTTGTCATACCGCGGTTGCCGGTAATTTGATCATTGAAGGCCATGTGCCTGCGACAACGATACATAAGGCAATGCAGTCTGGTTCGGGTATATACGGTCTCGCCACCCCCGGTATGCCAGCAGGAAGTCCTGGAATGGAGATGGGAGCCCGAAAAGAGGCTTACGATGTTATCGCATTCTCACCGGATGGAAGTAAAAAAGTCTTCCAGCGAATCGAATAGTCAGCGGAACGGCTGATAACGGGACGCCGGTAGCAGGCACTCCTGTGCCGGCGATATTCGTGGTAATCGCATCCATGACATACCCTGAAGACAGAAGATGCTTCGGTATGCATAAGGAGAGTTACTGTGAAAAATGACAATGCAGTGCAACACAACAACCAGACTGCTTCTGAGCAGACATTATCCCCGGACGAGGGCCACGTATTGCATAAGGTGAGAGATCCCGTGTGCGGGATGGCCATCCTGCCCGACAGGGCGCACAGCAGCATTCGATACCAGGACCACCAACTTTATTTCTGCTCCGCCAGCTGTGAGAGTAAATTTAAAGCCCATCCCGATCGTTATCTTACCGAAGATGCCAGTGAACATTCCCATCACCATCACCACGATCATCACGAAGTCAGCCCTGATCAGATAAAACAGCCTCACAACCAGGCGGAAAAAGAGAATTCTGAAGGTGTGTGGACATGTCCGATGCACCCGGAGATACGCCGCAGTGGTCCCGGAAGCTGTCCTGTCTGTGGAATGGCACTGGAGCCGCTCGTAGCTACGGCATCCACGGGGCCGAGTGATGAACTTCACGACATGACAAGACGCTTCTGGCTGGGGTTGTTGCTGGCGTTTCCGGTTCTGGTACTCGAAATGGGATCTCATCTGTTTCCCGACTTGAGGAATACAGTACCGCCACAGTACAACACATGGCTGCAGTTGCTTCTGGCCTCCCCTGTCGTGTTGTGGTGTGGCTGGCCATTCTTCGCCCGGGCCGGAATGTCGTTACGTAACCGCTCCCTGAATATGTTTACCCTTGTTGCAATGGGGACCGGCGTAGCCTGGGTTTACAGCGTCATTGCAACCGTCTTCCCCTCCTGGTTTCCTGCATCGTTCAGAAACATGGATGGCCTGGTGGCCGTTTATTTTGAAGCCGCAGCAGTTATTACGGTGCTTGTTCTGCTGGGACAGGTTCTTGAGCTGCGGGCACGGGAACAAACCTCAGGCGCCATTACTGCGCTTCTGAACCTTGCCCCCAAAACCGCCAGACGGCTGGATCATGACGGTCATGAAACGGATATTAATGCGGAAGATGTCCTGCCTGGCGATAAGCTCCGCATCAGACCTGGAGAGAGTATTCCGGTCGACGGTATCGTGATCGAAGGCAAAACAACCGTTGATGAATCGATGGTGACCGGGGAGTCTATGCCGGTTACCAAAACGAAGGGTGACCCTGTCATTGGGGGGACGATTAATCAGACAGGTAGTCTTATCATCCGTGCAGAGAAAGTCGGTGATGAAACGATGCTCTCACGAATTGTTCAGATGGTCGCTGATGCACAGCGTTCGCGTGCCCCCATCCAGAGAATGGCAGACAGCGTTTCAGGCTGGTTTGTTCCTCTGGTGATACTTATCGCGGTTGTTGCTTTCTTGATCTGGTCTGTCTGGGGGCCCGAGCCCAGGATGGCGCACGGTCTCATTGCGGCTGTGTCGGTCCTGATTATTGCCTGTCCCTGCGCGCTGGGACTGGCCACGCCGATGTCGATAATGGTGGGGGTGGGCAAAGGCGCCCAGGCCGGGGTGTTAATCAAGAATGCCGAAGCCCTTGAGCGTCTTGAAAAAGTGGACACGCTGGTTGTCGACAAAACAGGCACGCTCACGGAAGGTTCGCCTACGGTGACAGGGATTATCAGTCTCAGTCCGGGTGGGGAAATATCTCTTTTACGTGTAACAGCTGCAGTGGAAAAAGGTTCGCAGCATCCGTTGGGTATGGCTGTTGTCAGAGCCGCGCATGAAAAGGGGATCGTGATACCTGCCGTCAGTAATTTCAATGCCCCGTCGGGGAAAGGTGTCTCAGGCGATGTCGAAGGTCAACGGGTTGTTATTGGTAATGAACTGGCTATGCAGGAAAACAGTATCGTTATTGATAATCAAAAGGCCGTTGCGGATACGTTGCGGATGGAAGGCGCTACCGTTATCTATGTGGCCACAGACGGGAACCTTGCAGGCCTGATAGCTATCTCGGATCCCGTGAAAGCAACCACGCCGGATGCGCTTAAAGCTTTGCGTCAGGCGGGGATCCGCATTGTTATGCTCACCGGGGATAACCAGCTTACTGCTGAAGCAGTCGCACGGAAACTGGGAATAGATGAGGTTGAAGCCGGGATTCTGCCGGATGGCAAAAAAGCAGTGATAACCCGACTGAAAGCGTCTGGCCATGTGGTTGCGATGGCCGGAGACGGTGTGAATGATGCCCCGGCGCTGGCAGCGGCTGACGTGGGTATAGCCATGGGAACGGGTACAGATGTGGCAATAGAAAGTGCTGGCGTTACCCTTCTCAAAGGCGATTTGATGATACTCAACAGGGCCCGTCATCTGTCAGAAATCACCATGAAAAATATCCGGCAGAATCTGTTTTTTGCGTTTATCTACAATGCTCTTGGGGTGCCTGTAGCTGCAGGTCTGCTTTATCCTGTGTATGGAATACTGCTGTCGCCAGTTATTGCGGCGGCGGCTATGGCCCTTTCCTCCGTTAGCGTCATTGCAAATGCGTTGCGTCTGAAAAGTGTCAGGCTCGGGAAATAACCCTGAATGAAGGGTCTGTTACTAACAGAAGGAGTCCGGTATGAAAAGTACCACCTATGCGCTTATTGCTGTCGCCGCGATTGCGGCATTTGCCCTCCTGCGCGAACACTGGTCACATGTGGCAGGTTACTGGCCATATCTGTTATTGCTGGTCTGCCCGCTAATGCATCTTTTCCACGGCCACGGAGGGCATGGAGATCATCAACATCAAGGAAGTGAAAACGATAAAAAAAATTAATCCGGCAGACGGGGCCGCGTCGCGGCCCCGTTATCAGTCCAGGTATCGTTCGTAGTCTCTGGCATGCGCAAAGGCATGCTGTTCAAGTTTGTTATCAGCGGGTGCCGCTGCCCGGAACGCCAGTGAGTTAACAGGATTGTTATTGATGACCAGCTCGTAATGCAGATGAGGACCGGATGAACGTCCGCTGTTACCGGATAACGCAATAGCGTCTCCCCGGGTAACCCTGGCCCCTTTAGTAACGAGTATTTTATTGAGGTGGAGATAGCGAGTTTTAACACCGGCTTTTCCTGTTACTTCAACAAAATATCCCATGGTGCTGTTGTATTCGGCCCGGGTGATTTTTCCGTCGATGACGCTGACTATTTTCGTGTTCATGGGCATGGAATAATCAATGCCATTATGGGGACTCACTTTTCCCGATACCGGGTTAAGTCTTGCAGGATTGAAAGGCGAACTGAGTCTTGCTGTGGCCGGTAACGGATAATCGAGACTGCCTTTCCCGGAAGTATCGGAAAGGTTATAGAACTTTTTATCTGATATACGATACGCCGTGTAATTAAATGAACCGGACGTAAATTTATAGGCCACGACACGTGATTTTCCCGCTTTCTTTTGCAGTACGAGTTTTAATGATTCATTTTTTTTCAAATGCCGCAGATTAAACCGGGAAGGCAAGGAGCGCTGAAGAGTAGCGATCTCGTTCGATTCCAGCCCCGAGCGGGTGGCTGAAAGGTAGGCATTTTCTTTTACGACATCGGTAGAATACATTTACTGGAATTCGCCGTTAGCATGAACACTGCGGCGTATGCTAGGGGTTTTCAGGAGGCGTGTCATCTGTCAGTTAATCGGGAGCACCGTTGATGGTCGTCATTTTTGTAACATATCTTGTTTCCCGTTTGCTCCTGAAGCTCTGGGAACTGTATGACCAGCCCGACGGTGATGATTAACGGGACTGAAACAGGTTACGGCAGAGCAATATGGGGCTCATGTCCTGCTACGTAACCCGTCAGTAAAGCCCTGCTGCGCACCTGACGCTAAGCTCTAACCCGCCTGCAGTTACCTGGTCGAATACAGCCCGCGAAGCTTTCTTGCCTGCGTCTGATGTGCTTCCGCACCGGCATTATTGACCTGCTCATGCACGAGAGCGGCTTTTTCTCCGGCATTCAGTTCGTTAAAAGAAGAAGACGAGGTCTTTGAATTTGCATCACTGCCGGACAGCATTTTTTTATGTTCCTCAATCATTTTCTGATGCGCATAGGACGCGCTGTTGTTCATAAATGAATGAGCAACAATGGCCCTTTCATGTTCATTCATTTCGGAGAATGAGGGCGTGTTGTTTTTATTAACCCTGTCCGGTAAGTTTTCATGCGTCGAGGAGTTCACATGACTGACGGCTGAGGCATTATTAACAAATCGATGTGCTTCATGGGCAATATCACTGGACTGAGCAAAAGCTGCCCCACAAAATAAAGCTGTAAACGCAGTGGTCGTGATTAATATATTCATGTGTAATTACCTTCTGAGGTACATAAAAGATGTCCTTATGATCATATATAAAAAAATCAACCTGTGGGGAAGATGACGTAAATGTAATACAGCCACGTACATTACACGATTGTAATGAATTTGTTTCTTAAGGTGTGCTAGATTCATTTCATTGTAAGTGGATGAACCAGTAATTTAATTTAAATCGGTTCTCGAATTCTGTCAGTAACCATACTTTAAATAAGGGAATGCGCATGCTGTTGAAAACGTCTCGACGAACTTTCCTGAAGGGGTTAACCCTCTCTGGCGTAGCCGGAAGTCTTGGCGTATGGAGTTTCAATGCGCGTTCCAGTCTGAGCCTGCCAGTTGCCGCATCCCTGCAGGGTACTCAGTTTGACCTGACCATTGGTGAAACGGCCGTCAATATCACGGGCAGTGAGCGTCAGGCCAAAACAATCAATGGAGGCCTGCCGGGGCCCGTTCTTCGCTGGAAAGAAGGTGACACCATTACCCTGAAGGTCAAAAACCGTCTTAATGAACAGACGTCCATTCACTGGCACGGCATTATTCTTCCGGCCAATATGGATGGTGTTCCGGGGCTGAGTTTTATGGGCATAGAGCCTGATGATACCTACGTTTACACCTTTAAGGTTAAGCAGAACGGGACTTACTGGTACCACAGCCATTCCGGTCTGCAGGAACAGGAGGGGGTATACGGTGCCATTATCATCGATGCCAGGGAGCCAGAACCGTTTGCTTACGATCGTGAGCATGTGGTCATGTTGTCTGACTGGACCGATGAAAATCCTCACAGCCTGCTGAAAAAATTAAAAAAACAGTCGGATTACTACAATTTCAATAAACCAACCGTTGGCTCTTTTTTCCGCGACGTGAATACCAGGGGGCTGTCAGCCACCATTGCCGATCGGAAAATGTGGGCTGAAATGAAAATGAATCCGACTGACCTCGCGGATGTCAGTGGCTACACCTACACCTATCTCATGAACGGGCAGGCCCCGCTGAAAAACTGGACCGGACTGTTCCGTCCCGGTGAAAAGATACGCTTACGGTTTATCAACGGCTCGGCAATGACCTATTTCGATATCCGTATCCCCGGGCTGAAAATGACGGTCGTGGCTGCAGATGGCCAGTATGTAAACCCGGTTACCGTTGACGAATTCAGGATTGCCGTTGCCGAAACCTATGATGTCATTGTGGAGCCTCAGGGTGAGGCCTATACCATCTTCGCACAATCCATGGACAGGACCGGTTACGCTCGAGGGACACTGGCCACGAGAGAAGGGTTAAGTGCTGCCGTTCCCCCCCTCGATCCCCGTCCTCTGTTGACCATGGAAGATATGGGTATGGGGGGAATGGGACATGATATGGCAGGAATGGACCACAGCCAGATGGGAGGCATGGATAACAGCGGAGAGATGATGTCTATGGACGGTGCTGACCTTCCGGATAGCGGGACATCCTCCGCGCCCATGGATCACAGCAGCATGGCCGGTATGGATCATTCCCGGATGGCCGGAATGCCGGGTATGCAAAGTCATCCTGCGTCAGAAACGGATAACCCACTGGTTGATATGCAGGCGATGAGCGTCTCTCCGAAATTAAATGATCCGGGTATTGGTCTTCGAAATAACGGAAGAAAGGTTCTCACGTACGCGGATTTGAAAAGCCGCTTTGAGGATCCTGACGGACGTGAACCTGGCCGTACCATAGAACTGCATTTAACCGGCCACATGGAAAAGTTTGCCTGGTCATTTAACGGAATCAAGTTTTCAGATGCCGCACCGGTGCTGCTGAAATACGGTGAGCGGCTCAGGATCACGCTGATCAACGATACCATGATGACTCACCCCATTCACCTGCATGGTATGTGGAGCGATCTGGAAGATGAAAACGGTAATTTCATGGTTCGTAAACACACAATAGATGTTCCCCCTGGTACAAAACGCAGTTACAGAGTGACAGCAGATGCGCTTGGCCGCTGGGCGTATCACTGCCATTTGCTCTATCACATGGAAATGGGAATGTTTCGTGAAGTCCGGGTGGAGGAATGATGCGAATGAAGAGAAATTTGAAGGCCATACCTGTTCTGGTCGCCGGTTTGTTTACCTCACAGCTTTCTATTGCGGCGGGCTCCGTCTCTGCAGATCCCCACGCCGGGCACGACATGTCTGCCATGCAGATGCCAGCAGATGAGAATTTCACTGAGATGACGTCAATGGAGCCCATTGTAACTGAGAGCAGAACGCCAATTCCGCCTGTTACCGATGCCGACCGGAAGGCTGCATTCGGCAATTTACAGGGGCATGCGATTCACGACAGTGCGATTAATTATCTGGTTCTGCTGGATCAACTGGAATGGCAACGGTCGGATAACACCAACAATTTCAGCTGGAGTGTTAACAGCTGGATTGGAGGCGACACAGATCGGATTTGGCTAAAGAGTGAAGGTGAACGAAGCAATGGGGAAACGGAGGCGGCTGAAGCGCAGTTACTCTGGGGACATGCGGTTGGCCCATGGTGGGATTTGGTTGCGGGTGTCAGGCAGGATTTCAGACCTGCTTCTGCCCGGACCTGGGCTGCTGTCGGTTTTCAGGGGCTGGCACTCTATAATTTTGAGTCTGAAATTACGGGTTTTGTCAGTAATGGCGGAAAAGCAGCCCTTCGTCTGGGAGGAGAATACGACGTTTTACTGACTAACCGGCTCATACTCCAGCCATCCTATGAGGTGAATTTCTACAGTCAGGATGATGAATCGCGGGGTCGCGGCAGGGGACTGACTGACACAGAGCTGGGGCTCCGGCTGCGCTATGAAATACGCCGTGAGTTTGCACCCTATATAGGCGTTTCCTGGAATCAACTTTACGGGAAAACATCCGATATGGCGAAAAGAGAAGGTGAGAAAGACCATCAGGTAGTATTCCTGGCGGGAGCCAGAATCTGGTTTTAACGCACTGATATAAAACACTCAACTAAACAGGTAAATAAAATGTCGATTTTAAATAAAGCCATTCTTACAGGTGGCCTCGTTATGGGCGTTGCTTTCTCTGCTATGGCCCATCCGGAATTAAAAAGCTCTGTGCCACAGGCTGATTCAGCCGTAGCGGCCCCGGAAAAGATTCAGCTTAATTTCTCGGAAAATCTGACCGTGAAATTCTCAGGTGCAAAATTAACGATGACGGGTATGAAAGGCATGTCATCACATTCTCCGATGCCGGTCGCGGCAAAAGTGGCGCCAGGCGCTGACCCTAAATCGATGGTCATTATTCCGCGAGAGCCTTTACCCGCTGGCACTTATCGTGTTGACTGGCGCGCGGTTTCTTCAGATACGCACCCTATTACCGGTAATTACACCTTTACAGTGAAGTAATATTATGAACGACCTGATTATGATTGTTATTCGTTTTCTTCTTTATCTGGATTTGATGGTAATATTTGGATTGCCATTTTTTCAGATATATGGAATAAGCGGTGTCAGACATGAAACCTATAACCTGACTAATTTAAGGTCGTTTATAACCTTTGCTGTTGTTACAGGCATCATTCTTACTGGCATTAATATGCTCCTGGTATCTAATGCCATGAGTGGAGTAACTGACCTCAGAGAATTATCCATCCATATTATCGAGATGGTGATAGAAGAAACTGATGTGGGTATTAGCTGGATTGTCAGGCTCTGTGCCCTGTTTACCACACTCGGTGCTTTGTTCCTTTACACTAATAAGAGAGTATTGTCCTGCCTGCTGATGACGATGAGTGGGGGCGTGGCGCTGGCTACACTTGCCTGGGGAGGACACGCCGTTATGCATGACGGTCTGCATTACTATCTCCATTTACTGAGCGATCTGACCCATCTCGGCGCTGCAGGTGCCTGGACAGGTGCTCTGGTTGCATTTGCTATCCTGCTGATGCGCAGAAACGAGCATAATGCACAGAGCGTCATTGTGATATCTGACTCCCTGGCAAAATTTGCCACGGCAGGAACGGTGATTGTTGTAGCCCTGATCCTGAGTGCGCTGGTCAACTATCTGTATATTGCTGAGGGTAACTTAACTCCCTTATTCAACAGTTCCTGGGGGAGGATATTGCTTGCCAAGACGGCTCTGTTTGTTCTGATGCTTCTTCTGGCTGCAGCAAACCGGTTTCACCTGGGTCCCCGGCTTGAAGTTATGGTCAGGGAAGGGAATTATGATCGCAGCGTTGCCCTGATGCGAAACAGCATCCTGACAGAATTCGTTGTTGCGATTATCATTCTGGGCGCCGTAGCGTGGCTCGGAATGCTTGCTCCGTCTCAGGTCAGCTAGGGGACAGCCAAAGCTCATGCGTGAGATTTTTACTTTCATATCAGCGAGTTGACCATGCAGCGTATTTTAATCGTTGAAGACGAACAAAAAACAGGTCGTTACCTGCAGCAGGGACTGGTTGAGGAAGGCTATCAGGCCGATCTCTTTAATAATGGCCGCGATGGTCTCGGGGCCGCGTCGAAGGGACAGTATGATTTGATAATACTGGACGTGATGCTGCCTTTCCTCGACGGGTGGCAAATCATCAGCGCACTGAGGGAGTCCGGGCACGAAGAACCGGTCCTGTTTTTAACCGCAAAGGACAACGTGCGGGACAAAGTGAAAGGACTGGAGCTTGGCGCAGATGACTACCTGATTAAGCCCTTTGATTTTACGGAGCTGGTTGCACGTGTAAGAACCTTGCTGCGACGCGCCCGCTCGCAGGCCGCAACAGTCTGCACCATCGCCGATTTGACCGTTGATATGGTGCGCCGGACCGTGATCCGTTCGGGGAAGAAGATCCATCTCACCGGTAAAGAATACGTTCTGCTTGAGTTGCTGCTGCAACGCACCGGAGAAGTGTTACCCAGGAGTCTTATCTCGTCCCTGGTCTGGAACATGAATTTTGACAGTGATACGAATGTGATTGATGTCGCCGTGAGACGTCTGAGAAGTAAAATTGATGATGACTTTGAGCCAAAACTGATCCATACCGTTCGCGGTGCCGGATATGTCCTGGAGATCAGAGAAGAGTGAGGTTCAAAATTTCCCTGACCACACGCCTGAGCCTGATTTTTTCTGCAGTGATGCTTACGGTATGGTGGTTATCAAGTTTTATCCTGATTAGCACCCTTAATGGCTATTTCGATAATCAGGACCGCGATTTTCTGACAGGTAAACTTCAGCTCACCGAAGAGTTTCTTAAAACAGAGACGTTCCGGAACAAAACGGATATTAAGTCATTATCAGAAAAAATAAACGATGCGATGGTAGGGCACAATGGTTTATTCATTTCTATAAAAAACATGGAAAATGAAAAAATTGTTGAACTCTATGCCAAAAATTCTGTTGTTCCAGCGGTCCTGCTTAATAAGTCGGGTGATATTCTCGACTATATGATCCAGACGGAAGAAAATAACACCGTGTACCGCAGTATCTCGCGGCGGGTTGCCGTGACGCCGGAACAGGGTAAAAGCAAACATTTCATCATTACGGTTGCCACGGATACTGGGTATCACACCCTGTTTATGGATAAGCTCAGTACCTGGCTGTTCTGGTTCAATATCGGTCTGGTCTTTATTTCTGTTTTTCTGGGCTGGCTGACCACACGTATTGGTCTGAAACCGTTACGGGAAATGACCAGTCTGGCTTCCTCCATGACCGTACACAGCCTGGATCAGCGTCTTAATCCCGATCTGGCTCCGCCGGAAATCTCTGAGACCATGCAGGAGTTCAATAATATGTTCGATCGCCTGGAGGGGTCATTCCGGAAACTGTCAGATTTCTCGTCTGACATCGCGCATGAGCTGCGCACACCAGTCAGTAATCTGATGATGCAGACGCAGTTTGCACTGGCTAAGGAAAGGGATGTTTCGCATTACCGCGAAATTTTATTCGCTAATCTGGAAGAACTGAAAAGGTTGTCACGAATGACCAGTGACATGCTCTTTCTGGCACGTTCAGAGCATGGTCTGCTGCAGCTGGATAAACATGATGTGGATCTGGCAGCCGAACTGAATGAATTACGTGAGCTGTTCGAGCCTCTGGCAGACGAAACAGGAAAGACAATCACGGTTGAAGGAGAGGGCGTTGTTGCCGGAGACAGCGATATGCTGCGACGTGCTTTCAGTAACCTGCTTTCCAATGCAATCAAGTATTCTCCCGATAACACCTGTACAGCGATACACCTTGAGCGTGACAGTGACTGTGTGAACGTGATGATTACGAATACGATGTCCGGCCAGGTTCCCGCTAATCTGGAACGTTTGTTTGACCGGTTCTATCGCGCAGACTCATCAAGGGTCCACAACACGGAAGGCGCGGGGCTGGGATTATCAATTACAAGGTCGATCATTCATGCTCACGGCGGCGAGCTGTCAGCAGAACAGCAGGGGCGGGAAATTGTGTTCAGTGTGCGTCTGTTAATGGATTAATAACGTTATTCAGGAGAAAACCGGAAGGTGACAAAAATGTCATCATTCAGTCACGTGATAAACAGAGGCGGTTTTTTATAATCAGTCATAAATCAGGACAGCGTGATAATTCAATCGCCCGGTTCCTGGCGTGATGATCAACCAGCCCTGAGATCAAATGCTTTCTCTGTTATAAGCATTGATTGTTCGGGTATGAAAACACCGGAGACCCAACCATGAAAAAGATCCTTGTATCCTTTATTGCCATGATGGCTGTCGCTTCATCTGCCTGGGCTGCAGAGACAATGAACATGCATGACCAGGTAAATAATGCCCAGGCGCCTGCCCATCAGATGCAATCATCCGCTGAAAAAAGTGCAGTTCAGGGGGAGAGCATGAAAATGATGGATATGAGCGGTCACGATCAGGCCGCAATGTCCCATGAAATGATGCAAAACGGCAATACTGCCGCCCATCAGGACATGGCTGAAATGCATAAAAAAATGATGAAAGCCAAACCTGAGAACACCCAAAAAACTGCTAAGCCATTTTCCGAAATGAGCGAGCATGAGAAAGCCGCTGTTGTGCATGAGAAGGCGAATAATGGTCAGTCTTCCGTTATTCATCAGCAACAGGCGGAAAAGCATCGCAGCCAGATCACCCAGAATTAACCCGCAGCTCCACTTGTCAGACCCTCATTTGACGCCGAAGTCACTGGCTTACGCTCCCGTCCGGGAGCGTTTTTTTTATAAGCGAAATGAATAATAATGAAAGAGTCCATACACAATGTCTTTTTTGGTCATGCCGACCTTACAATTAACTTATGTTGTTTGAGAATCCTGTTCCCCAGTCATCTCCAGGGTTCATGCCGCGCCGTATCTATATAGTCTGTCCGCACTCTTAACTTTTGTGGTTTACATTACATATGCAAAATGGTTCACTCATAACCGACTGAAAGAAAAGCATCTTCCAGAATGATATTACCGGGACACCTCAGGATATAAATTAATGACGAAACAGGAATGGATTTTACGACTACGCCGCTGTACATCACAGGAAACTCTGGAAAGGATAATAGAAAAAAATAAATATTCCCTGACGGATGACGAACTTGAGCACTTTAATGCCGCAGTGGATCACCGGCTGGCGGAAATGGCAATGGGGAAGTTTTATGATAAAATACCTGCAGGCGTCTGGAAATATGTTAAATAATACAGCCAGCATCAGTCTGTTCGCAGTTATCTCACCTGGAGCGCAATCATGAATATGATATTTGAACTGATTGGATTGTTACTGGTAGTCGGATGCGCATTCTTCACCACTTTTTTCTTAGCCGCAGTAGCAGGCACTATGGTAGTTATTCTTGGATGGGGAATTTCTATTGTCACCCCGAAGGTGGTTACCTGTACTAATGATTGCATCACTACTGTTTTTGATGCCAAACCCTTTGGCTGGCTTCTGATTGTGTTTTCATTAACCATGATGTTCTTTATTATCAGGGGTATGATTAAACGTTAGATTGCCTTTAGTGTGTAGTTAAATCATCATCACAACAGCGTTAATCTGAAACTGATATTGCCGGAGGGGATCATCATGACGGGAAGAGGCATTAACACAGTACGTATCGGTGATGAAGTGAAGCACATCGCCGAGCTCAATGCACTAACACTCATGCATGAATGGTCAAAGCTTAAAAAAGAAAATGCAGACCTGTATGACTATAACCGTCAGGTTAACCGGGGGTGGCGCGGTTTTATTCTTCGCCTGATGGGTATCCATTTGCCTGAAAAAAAACGTGTTTGTCTTTATGGCATTAATGCCAGAAAAGAATCCATCTATCCCGACTGAAGCCGTGCTGGCAGTGATAGTGAGCAGGCCATTGCAGAAGAATAGCTGTAATTTGACGCTAAGTTTCTGATATTTAACATAAAACGCATTATCGACACTTTGAGATGTGTAGCATTTGCTATACGTTCGTGTTGTGTTATTCTTGTATACCAATTGCTATACAGGAGAGGTGTGTATGAAATCAGATGTTCAACTCAACCTAAGAGCTAAAGAGTCTCAGAGAGCACTCATCGATGCCGCTGCAGAGATCCTTCATAAATCGCGAACCGACTTTATCCTAGAGATTGCCTGCAAGGCTGCGGAGAATGTGATCCTTGATCGCCGTGTTTTCAATTTTAACGACGAACAGTATGCAGAGTTCATCGATATGCTCGATGCACCAGTCGAGGATGATTCCGCCATTAATAAACTACTGGCAAGGAAACCTCAGTGGGACGTATAACCGCGCCCGAGCCGTTATCCAGCGCTCATCAGCTGGCTGAGTTCGTCAGTGGAGAGACAGTCCTCGATGAATGGCTAAAACAGAGAGGTTTAAAAAATCAAGCTCTTGGCGCTGCCCGAACGTTCGTTGTTTGCAAGAAGGGTACGAAGAAAGTAGCTGGTTTTTACTCTTTGGCCACCGGTAGCGTTAACCATACGGAAGCTACAGGCAGTCTTCGGCGTAACATGCCAGATCCTATACCGGTGATTATACTCGCTCGCCTGGCGGTAGATGTCTCATTGCACGGAAAAGGGGTTGGTGCCGATTTACTCCACGATGCAGTTCTACGGTGTTATCGCGTAGCTGAGAACATTGGCGTTCGTGCGATAATGGTTCATGCGCTTACTGAAGAAGCCAAAGGTTTCTATGCTCACCATGGATTTAAGGCATCACAAACTCATGAGAGGACTCTGTTTCTAAAGCTTCCATGACTGGTTGCTGGAGTGGGAAAGTAGCAGGCCACTGCCTCAACATATTGATTTTTATTTCGTTTATTATTGAATTTAACATAATCTTTGTTATCCGCACTGATGTTGTAACTCCCATATTCTAATGTCACTTTCGGGGCTGCGGATGTATTCCTGGACTGTTATGTTGTGATCCCAAGATGCTGCCGGTACTTCACCGGACTCATTGCACCTAATAAGAGCGCATTCCCGGAGACCATCTGCGGCAGTGCGCTAAGCAGCGCTTCAATCCTGAATCTGTCATAGCACCGGACGGAATCCACAAAACGGGATCTGAACAGCGCGACGTACAGGTCCGCAATCACGCTGGCGGACATTTCTGCAAGGGGCCGGATTTCCCCGCCTGCACTTATAAAACGTTTTAGTTCACCATTTCGCTTCCGGGTCGTTTTCGTCGAAAACGACTCTTTAATTCGGTAAACCTCAGGCGCCTGGCCAAAGGCCGGAATGGAATTGAGCACGCATCCACGAAGGACCGACGAAAGTCGGTTAGTTTTCGTCGGGAGAATCACCTTATGTTCGGGAGCCGCAGGCAGAATGATTTCGTCATAGGATATGGGATAATCCTGCCAAACATTCAGGCCGGGATATTTTTTATTCGTCACGAAATATGCGGCAGTGATATCCCCATTGTTTTCGGTATGCCAGAAATCGAATGTTAGTATTTTTTCGTCCATAAAAAAGCGAACAACGTCTGGGTGCATATTCACACTGCCACCGTACTTCAGGTATGTTTCCTTGTAGAGGTCAAAATCCGAAGGTACCCATCCGCACAGCGCATGCTTTAATTTCATGTTTAATCACCCTTCAAGCCGAGGTAACTATCGATATTTTCGTCAGAAATAATCAGATAGCATCAGGTCCGTCTTTGTGTGCGCCGTCCGGGGCGATAAAAGCGAAGTAAACTGGCATTTCCATGACCGACTGCTGGTAGTAAAAAGCCGAATACTAATTCGGTAATATAGCGTTTACCAATTTACTGATCGTAGCCGGCTTAATTATGCTGTTATGAAGCTTATTCGCATAGTCAAATGTCCATGCTTCGCGGCTAAGTTCAGCTCTGAAAATAAACCATGACGTAGACCCTTATAGAAGGACGCCCCGGATAATAGGGTCACGCTATCTTTGCTGAGCGAGCGCGGTTGCGAATCCAGGACGCCTTCTTTATTCAAGGCTAATTCAATTTACTTTTATAGATCTGAACCAACTCGGTTATCATTTCGCGACACAGGATAGATGTCATCAGATGATCTTGCGCATGTACCATCACAAGCGTCATCGTCGTTTTCCCCATTCCTTCGTCTTCTTCAATCAGCTTAGTCTGTATGGCATGCGCTTCTTTACCCGCTTCAGCGGCCATCTCAAGTAATTTGCTGGCATGATCAAAATCACCTGATTTCGCATGATTTAATGCTTCATAGCATAAACTTCTTGAATGGCCGGCATTAACAATAATACCCATAACGACTTCTTCGGTATCTAACATACTATCCTCATCAAAATCCATTATTCACGGAAACTTCTGCAAACCATTCACCGCTCTGTTTCACGGTGCGAACTTGAGAATCCAGGTCCAGGCTAATGAAACCATATCGGTTTTTGTAAGCATTCATCCACGACCAGTTGTCAATAAAGGTCCATAAATGATATCCCTGGCATTGAGACCCTTCGCTAATAGCACGGTGTACCCACTTCAGGTGCTCCCGAATAAAATCAATTCGGTAATGATCTTTTACCTGCCCGTCATCAGCAATAAATCGGGTCTCGTTCTCAACACCCATGCCATTTTCAGAAATATAGCAAGGGATATTTCCATAGTTATCGCGTAGGTTGATTAAGATATCGTAAATACCCTGTTCATAAATTTCCCAGCCACGATATACGTTCATTTTACGGCCAGGCATTTCATAGTTTTCAAAAAACCAATCGGGCATGAACGGTGAATCAGGATTGATCATCGTTGCCCTGGCTTTGACTCTTCGCGGTTGGTAATAGTTAACGCCGAGGAAGTCAACCTTACCCTGCTGGATGATTTCCAGGTCTCCACTTTCGTATTCTGGCAACTGATCGTAGGTTTTTAAAATCTCTATTAGTTCGACCGGATAGATACCATTTATTGCTGGCTCCAGGAATGAACGGTTGAAGAATAGGTCAGCAATAAACGATGCTTTCAAGTCCTCTTCATTATTAGACCGAGGGTATGAAGGCGTCAGATTAAGCACTATGCCAATTTTACCGGACAGCCCCATGTCTTTATACGCTCTTACCGCTTTACTGTGTGCCAGCATGATATGAAACGCAACTTGCGCCGCGCTGCGGAAATTTACATTATTCGGGTAGTGGAAGTCGTATAAATATCCCCCTTCCACAACGACAACCGGCTCATTAAAGGTAACCCAGTGCTTAACTCTATCACCAAACAGTTCAAAACAAACTTTGGCGTAGGTTTCATAGGCTGCAACCGTTTCCCTGCTTTGCCATCCTCCTCGCTCCTGCCAGTATAGCGGCATGTCGAAATGGAAAAGCCCGAAAATCGGTTCAATGCCATTTTCGATTAAATCATCAATGACATTATTATAAAATTCGACGGCTTCCCGGTTGATTTTTTCGCCATCCGGCATCAATCGGGCCCAGGAGATAGATGTCCGGAAGCTGTTATGTCCAATACGCTTCATCAACAGAATATCTTGATGATAATTCTTGTAAAACGTGGATGTTTCAGCCGGACCAATTTGCTCATGAAATCTGTTCGGCTCAAGATTATACCAATGATCCCATATGTTTTTTGCTTTTCCATCGCCATCAACCGAACCTTCTGATTGCGTCGCAGATGAAGCGCTCCCCCACCAAAACCCATCCGGGAATTTATATTCCATACATCACCTCATGACTTAAAATATTTAAAATTAACGTATTAAACTTTTTCTGACTTTAATTCAAAACTTTCTTCATTTTTACTTTCAACGTTTGAATTATCGGCTGCCAGCAACGTTTTCTCGTATGCTTTGACGAACGGGTAATACATTAACGCGGCTATAGCCATACAGATAAAGCACAGTATTACCGGAGCAATAGCCCAGTTAGTTGCCCATGATGCGCCAATGGGAGCGGGAGTCGTCCATGCGGTCATCATAACCACTTTCTCTACCAGCCCCAGATCGATGGCATACCATGCAAGAATGGCGTTAATCACAGGGATAAACACAAACGGAATGAACAAAATCGGGTTCATGATGATCGGCGCGCCGAACAATATCGGTTCGTTGATGTTGAAAAGACCGGGTACAAAGCCCATACGGCCGATAGTCCGAAGATGAGCAGCCCTACTTCTGATCAGCAGAATTGCCAATGGTAAGGTTGAACCCACACCTCCTATAAACAGGAAATGATCCCAGAAGCCTTGTACAAAAGTATGCGGGATCGCTTCTCCTGCTGCCAATGCGGCCTGGTTAGACGCAAGGTTCGCCATCCAGAAAGGGTTCATGATCCCGGTAACAATCATCGTCCCATGTATACCCGCGAACCACAGGATTTGGCACAACAGCACGGCCAGAATCACCGCTAAAAGGCTATCCGATGCCGCGACTAAGGGCTTAAGCATCGCCATAATAGCTTCAGGTAAAATCATACCTGTAGCATGCTCAATGAAAAGATTCAGAGGATGTAAGGTAATCATAATAACAATGACCGGGATCAGCACCTCAAACGACCGGGAAACACCAGGCGGCACCTGCTCCGGTAATTTAATTGTAATATTCCGTTTTTTCAGCCAACGATAGACCTCTGTCGCATATATTGAACAAAGCAACGCGGTAAAGATACCTTGGCCAGAAAAATACTGCATTGACAGGGCGCCGTTCTTAAGGTCGGCGGCAACCAGCATAAACGACATCAGCGAAAGAAGACCCGTTGTTATAGGATCTAAAGAGTATTGTTTTCCTAAACTTGCCCCTACCCCGACTGAAATAAATATGGTCATTAACCCCATACTCATATTAAACGGTAACATCAACTGTTCGCGATAGTTTGCAGAGAAATTCAGCCAGGCTTTCGCAAATTGAAAAGTGGTATTAGTTGATATTGGAGGAAAGATAAAAACAAGCATAAAGCTGCCAACAATCATAAACGGCAGCGCGGCGATGAATCCATCACGTATTGCCAGGACATATCGTTGCTGAGCAATAACACCAGCCATCGGCGCAAGCCGTTTTTCAATGATGCCAACCAAAAAATTATAAAATGAGTTCATCTGATGTTTCACCCTACCGTCATTTAGCCAGTTCTAATGCAATATCCAGAACCCGATCTCCGCGCAGCATCCCATAGTCCAGCATCTCGATAGGTTGGACTTTAATTCCATAAACGGACGCTTTAGACGATAAATTATTCTGCATATACTTAATTTGCGGTCCAAGCAGCACGACATGGTAGTTGGGCATGTTTTCATCAAATTCAGCTACGCCAAAAGCCTTGATTTCAACATCCAGGTTCTTCGCTTCCGCGGCTTCTTCCATTTTTTTTACCAGCAGGCTTGTAGACATACCTGCGGAGCAACAAAGCATGATCTTTTTCATTTTTAAATCTCCATATTGATAGTTCGAAGCAATATAAATCCATATCATTTTTTAGGAAATCGATTTCAATCATAAATGCCGTAATCGTGACAGCGATCACTATCCTTATCATTAAAGTCTATATATATCAATGTGTTATAAAAATAACATTCAAATTTTATCGTTATAACCCTTTTTATTGCTCTAAGATACCGGTATCAAACACAATCTTTACCGCAGTCGTCACCGATGTAACCCACTGCGCCAGCCCGCCGTTCAGCGCAAACCTGTGGAAATTACCGATGGAGCTATCCGCTCTGCCTGCCGCTACGACGCATGAAATCTCAAGCTGACATACCCTGACTGCTCGGTTGCTTTAGAGGTAAAACCACCAGGGTTTGAGCGCTACAGCTTAGGGAGCGAATGACTACAAGTCAGACCAATATGAAACCGATATCTAAAAATAAAAAGAAAAAACCGAATTTTATGAAATGATAATATTGACGCATTGACAGTATAAAATCTATTAGAATCAACATATTATCACATATTACCAAATGTGACGGAACGCACACTTCCTGACAAAAGGTTAAAATTCAGTTGATCATGAAACCGATTTCTTAGAGATTGAATGTCAACCGATGTCTAATGCTGATTTAAGGCTGCCTAAACGCCTTAAATGGGATCTAAGATGACACAAGCGAAACAGGGTCAGGTGAATACCCCTCTTATCTCATTGTGACTTTTTAATTATGCAAAACTTCGATGGAGATATGGCTCAGGAAATTAATTGATAACGGGATATCATTGATACGCCAAAAGTGTAAATCAGCAGCAATCTCAGCGCCTGAAAACGAACGCTGTCGCAGCGTATTTAAATTCCCCTAGCATCTGGTATTAGTTTGCAGGTTAAGAATAGACAACGCGAGTCGAATTTATATAGAACAGTTATCGCTTTCACAGATACATCGCTGATGATCGGTAAAAGAATAGTCATTATTCTGTTCACTATTAAGCTATTAACCCAAACGGTTGATCTCATCATTGATCAGCTGCGCCCCGACTTTCATTTTATTTCATGAAGCAAGGGGAGAACAGAATGCTAACAAAAAACAAAAGTAATGGGTTAATAACCCTTTGCTTTAATAGCACTACCCTCTGGATTAAAACTTTTTACTTAAAGACTTTTAACTTATCAATACATTTTGAAAAGGGATTGTTATGAAAAAGAACTACCTCGCAAGTTCAATTATGCTCTGCTGTGGAATGTTACTTTCCTCACAGGTAACGGCGAGTGAAACCATTGGTTTTCACGGCTATATAAGAGCCGGGTCCCTTTTTGATGCCAGAGATAACTTTAGCAAAGCGGGTTATGCAGATGAGATTGATAAAAACATGGGCCGTCTGGGGGCTGAAGTTGACAATAGCTGGGAAGGTCGGCTGAATAAATTATGGAATTTAAATGACGGTAAATCTGTCGATATTCATCTGACAATCGAGTCTAAAGGGGATGGTTTACAAACCCGTGCGGCACCGCGCGAAACAGGTATTTCAGAAAGCTACGTAGAACTCGGCGGCATTACCCCGACGGGTAAACTATGGGGTGGCCTGAGATACTACGATCGTGAAAACTATGTATTCACAACCGATTATTTCTATACCGATTACTCAGGTACCGGTATTGGGGTTAAAGACCTTGAATTGGGTGGTGGGAAATGGGATATGGCTTACATCGTCAGTAATGATGCTAACCATACTGAACGCCCGGATGGTAATTCGGCGATCATGCACACCGTGCACTCCAGCGCAAAATATGGCGCATGGGATTTTGAGATCGCCGCTAAACAGATGCCAGATAACTCATTTATTGGTGATGACCACAAATATGCAACTAAAGGCATAGAAGGAACCGTCATCTACTCCAGGGATGATTTCTTTACCGCCACTGGCGGTTTTTCAAAAGTCATTTTACAGGCAGGACGCGGACTGGGTTCCGGAGATCTCTTGGGCGCGACATTAACGGATACGTCGATGTATCGTAAAAGCTCTCTGTATCAGAAAACAATGCAGGATGTAAATAACGGCTATAAACCCTATCAAACTAAGGTCCAGGAGGGCGACCAGTCCTATCGTATGTTTGTATGGGGAGGCTGGTATGGTGCTAACGTCAATATTTTACCCACCTTCACCTACCAATATAATGACTATGAAGCAGGCCACCATGACTCATGGTATGCAGCATCATTACGCTCAGTTTTCCCGTTTAATGAGTTCTTCTCAATACAGACAGAAGTCGGCTACGTCGATAACGATCTTGTCGTGAATAATATGGACCAGAGCAGCCGCTCCAGTAAGATTAGCTTTGTTCCGACATTTACCGTTAACACCGGAATGGGGCCATCACCGGAGATTCGACTGCTCGCGACCTATGTCGATCGTAAATACAATGTGAGCTGGATGGACAGTCGTGGTGACTTCCTTGTAGGTGTCCAGGCCGATATGTGGTGGTAATGACGCCAGGTCGATAGTAAAGCGGATGTAACGATCCGCTTTACATCAGATGCAGCGCTCAGCCCACGATCACAATTTTACAATACGCAATCTTAAAACTTACTATCACCGAGTCTCTGTTAAGCATGAAACATAAAAAATCTTCGCTAAATCTCTCTCTGCTACTACTCAGCCTGATGGTTACTGGCTGTCATTCATTTGTAGCATCGACATCAGGCACAAGCGCTCATTCACTGCAGGAACAGGTGGCCATCGACCGGAATGCGCTTGCGGCAAAGTCAGCCATTGATAAGCTCAGCGATATTAAGTACACCCCTATCCAGGGTGATAACGTCATGGCCCAGATCAATGAAAATAGCCAGGTTTTTTCTTTTAACTCAGAGAAGAGTTATGTTGCGGCCTATTCTATCGAAGGTAAACAGGTGGGTCGGTCGGTAAAATTAAGTTCGCCACTCGATTTTAGCGTGTTCATCCCTTCCGTGATGATTTTAGATGAAAACTTTAACGTTGTTAATGTAATAAAAAATAGCCACTTCCCCTACACCGAGGATTCATTCGGCGCCAATCTTTACAAAGGCACATTCTCATTACCGGATGGTTATACAAAACTGTATTTATTAATTTACACAACCGCTAAAGACGCTTCCGGAAGTACCGTTATTGACAATGAATTGTTACAAAATAGTATGCGTTACGACAGGGTTTCTGATGTCGGTAAATTTTCTAGGCTAGCCGTCCCCCATTCCACCACGGGACGTATAAAGCTTGAACTTATAAAAAGTGCTGATGACCGCTATGTTACAGAAGAGGCCCCGGTAAGGACGCCTGTATGTCTGCAAAATAGGCCCAACACTGCTGCTGGTATAAGCGCACAGGAATATTATGAAAAAATAAGAAAACTCTTATCTTTCAAAGACTATGAACAAGCTATTCAGTATGTTCGTGAAGCTGAGTGTTCAGGCTTTACAAAAGCCAGAGATGTTTTCTTTTCTGTGATTGAGGATAATGAAAGGAAAAATTTATAGTTGAGAACTCGCCATATCTATCGTAACCTTGCTCGATGGGTAACCATGATGATTCTATTGAACCATTAAATGTAATAGAGAGCCACGTGAAGAAAGCCAGGATGAAAAGCACGACAGTCTACGATATTGCTCGTGTCGCAGGTGTCTCTGCAAGTACTGTTTCTCGTATATTGACAGGATCGGCTAAAGTTGCTGAAGAGAAGCGTATTGCGGTCGAGCAGGCTATAAAGGAGTTAGATTTCCGGCCCAATCTCATGGCGCAATCATTAAAGAGCGGCCAGTCAATGACGCTTGGCGTGCTGACACAGCATCTTGATAGTCCGTTTTCTAATGAAATGTTGCGTGGTGTGGAAAAAACCCTTGAAGGTACCGGCTACGTACCTGTTGTCGTGAGCGGTCACTGGAAGTCGAAGCAAGAACTCGAACGTATGCAGTTATTGATTGACCGTCGCGTGGATGGAATAATTATATTAACAGGACACATTAGCCAACAAAGTCTCATCGAGTTATCCCTTCAGGTCCCTATCGTAGCAGCCGGCCATGATATTAATACAGCGCAGGTTCGTTCATTTAATGTCAACAATAGCCTCGGCGGTTATATGGCGACGCAATACTTATTAGATCTTGGGCATCGAAAGATTGCCCATATTCTTGGCAAGATGGATCAAAAGGATGCGGTTGATCGTCTTAATGGCTACCGCCAGGCCCTGAGCATTGCAGGCATTGAGTATAATCCAGACCTCGTTGTACAAGGTGACTTCAGCGAAGAAGGTGGTCGCCAGGCGATTAAGCATCTGGTCTCCAATAATATTGATTTCAGTGCCGTATTTTGTGCCAACGATCAAACCGCATACGGTGCGATACTCGGCCTCAAAGAGGCTGATTTAGACGTGCCTGATGATATTTCCGTGATTGGCTTCGATGACCTGCCCTTTTCAACATATAGTAATCCTCCCCTTACCACCATCAAACAGCCCATTTATGAAACCGGCGTTAAGCTGGCGCAGACGCTGCTTAGCTTAATTAATGGTGGTGATGATGAAGTGACAAAAGAAAGTGAATCCCTGCTTCCTGAACTGCAGATTGTTAACCGGAAAACCGCCTTGGAATTCAAATGACTTACCCTTTATCCGTAAGCTTTTCCGAACAATATGATTTTACGGCAAGCTCACGGGAAGTTTAAATTCTCTTATTAATAATCACGATGAAAAACCCTTGCCTTTATCGTTCGGAGGGTTTTGTCTGATGACGCCGGTCTACTCTCCTGCCCGCCTGAAAAATGAATACGGCTCTTTTCCCGGTCTGCACCCATCATTCGGTAATTGTTAAAGATATCAATTACTATAATAACCCTGTGCAATTATTATATCTTTGCAGCTACAGAGATCATGCTGTCTTTATGAAATAGCCCCGCAATACTCAGACAGCCGATATGGCGGCAATAACGGATAATCTGAATATGTGGTTTGTTGGCCAGTCGTGAGAGACCGGATCAGCGGCATTTAAGACCAGAAAAGCCGACTCGGCGCGGCTCAAGGAAATAGCGGGACTATAAACGGCGTATGGCTACCGGCGCTGCCGGCGAGGAGGTCTGAGATAGCATCCCCAGTGAACGCTCCATCGAAACGTAGTCCCGGGTGGACAAGAAAACACCAGCGGTTGGCTGACTTAAATGGCGGTGATGGTGCTGACCAATAAAACGAACAGGACATCCCCCTTCTTGCCAGAGAACGGCGAATAAGCACCCCGGTTACTGCCACCACTCAGCCCATTTCATGACCCGTCGGTCTTATTGTCAGCAATAAAAAAGGTGCGGCATATATCACAATGTCGCACCTCATATTATATCTTTAACTTTACTTATTCAGATAACCTTCATCTATATAGCTGGTTGTCCAGAAGAAAGGAGCATTCCAGTTGATAGTGACTTCATTCAGAGTCCATGAGCCAATTTCATCTTTCCAGCATGTTTGCCCGGTACAATGTCCTTTGAGACTGGCAGCGATAGGATCGCTGAAGCTGATCGAGTTTGGCCCACCGGACATCACGCCTGGCGGCACCAGCGGTGATGACGGATCGAGCTGCTGAGCCCAGAATCTATGGTGCGGATTCTTGAGCGGTCGGCTACCGTAACCCGACACATAGGATTGATCGAGCGGGTTGCGTCCAAGAACATAATCCATGGCGTCAGACATCGCCTGGACATATTTGCGGTCGCCGGTGAAATCATGCGCCAGCCCAAGGAAAATACTGCGGTTCATCAGGTTCGAGTTAGAACCCCATGGATACTCCACTGCAGAATAAGGAATCAGATACCCCTCAGTCTGTACGCTTTGCGCGTAGGCATTCGCAGTATTAATAATCGTCTGTTTGGCTTTTTTAACGTCTTCAGCAGGAAGATCGTTCGGAACCAGCGCCAGGGTAATAGTCCCGGCAGCAGAGACGTCCTGCCAGAAGAGATCGCCCGTAGCGTCTTTATCGCCTTTAGGGCTGGTTAGGTAGTAGCGTGAGTTTTTTATCGCATCGAGATATTCAGCTTTTCCTGTTGTGGTAAACAGTTCCGCCGCAGCCCAATAGAACTCATCATCCACTTTGGTATCATCATACGGGCCTGAACCGACAAAGTTGTCGTAGGCAAAAACATTTGGATGCTTATTAGCCGATTTCCATGCTTTCTCTGCCGCTGCGAGGCAGCGTTTCGCATAGGCTGCGTCCGTATCTTTCCAGACGCGCGCGCATTGCGCTGCAGTCGCCGCCAGATTTAAGGTCGCTGCAGTACTCGGCTGGCTTAAATAACGCGGCTGGGGATCTTTATGTGGCGGAAGCGGCATGCCAGTCCAGGCCTCATCGGCCACTTTATGAAACGCCATCCCTGAAGCATCGATCTCTGTCAGCTTGAGTGCCTCAAGATGACCGGACTGATCGCCGACGGGTACCCACGCCTTCTTGCCATCAGGAACCTGCATTGCCAGCATAAAGTCCATCATCCAGCGCGCTTCATCCAGAAGATCGTTCTTGCGATTGTTATTTTCGGGGATTTTTACTTTACCATCGCTAAATGCGCTTTCCTTAACGTTGCGAGAGTATTTCTCGTGTTCAAAGAAATTCATTAATGTCCATGTGGAAATACCGCCATTCACAACGTATTTACCCTGGTCCCCCGCATCGTACCAGCCACCGGTAACATCCAGCTTATAATCACAGCCAGGCCATTTATTGCCTTTGGCGTCGGTCTTATTAAAGCACGTTACTCGTTCTGACGGATGCCCTGCCGGACGGGCAAGATCGGGCCGTTGAACGTACTGTTTCTCGATAGGAATACCGCTACGCTGCTGATAGAAGAAAGAGAGCGCATCGTACTTCAGCTGTTGATAGAGTTTGCTGCTGATATTAAATGGGTGGCTCTTTTTATCACCCACCACCAACGTTAACTCGTCTGTTTCTTCCGTGTACTGGCTGAAATCGATAATATGCACATTTTCATTTGATGCACGGTTGATACCGAAGGGTTTAGTCTGACCCTCGGCCACTTTCGTCCCCATGCTATTGAGTAGAGTCCAGCTCAATGGCTGAGTCGAATCACTCACCATGGTTGCTCGCTTCAACGCGTGCGGCAAGTATCCGACCTGGTTTACCCTAATCGGCGCAAAGTTCGACGCGACTTTCAGCCGAGGCCCCTTCAAAGAAACGTTGCTGAGGCAAACCGTGGTCGGAGACTGAGTGCCCAACTGTAGCTGGAACTGAGCCTTCTCGTCTGCTGATTTAGGGGTGAATTTAAAATTAAAGTCTTTCCGTGTTTCGTTTAATTCAACGTCCTGGGCGAAATAGTTCGTATATGGTGCGCCATCTTGTTGAACCAAAATTTTGGCATTAATTGGCTTCTTGGTTACCGCTGTAAAGCTAAGATTATAAGACTGGCCTTCCGCCAGAGGGATCCCGGACTGAGCAAAAATGACATCCCAGGGGTTCGCTCCACCGTTAGTGAAAGTAAAACAGCCCATATTGTCTACACGATCCAACTGGCCTCCTGCGGCCCACCAACCATCCGTCCCCGCGGCAAAACTCCCATTATTCACTAACTCCTCTGCCGGGCTGGCACTCTGTTGAGTGCTACTACCATCACCGTTAATACAACCCTGTAAAGCAAAAAGACTTGAGAAAATGAGTGAGAACTTAACTGTTCTGCGTGTGTTCATTGAAAACTCTCCGAATTAAACACCCTAAACATAATGATTCCAAAAAATAGACAACAGAAAATAGATCACCGATGAAATAGATTGATACGGCAGCCACCATCGCCTTGTGATAAATCGACCTGTTTACGCTCTAAATGTTTTGTAGCTTATCTTGAGTGGTAAATTCTTATGCGTAGCCTATTCCAAAATAACGATCGGCGTGGTCGGTGTGACCGAAACGATAGTAACTCAATAGCGGTAAGAATAGCTGACATAGGATTTCCATCAGAAACTACATGTAATGCACCTTGGGTCATGTACGACTTCATTGCCATCATATCCACATCACGATTCTTCTGAAATCGATTTCTAGTCAGCTGTGCGATTTTTGTGATTTCCATCTCTGTTTAGAAGATGAGCCTTGCTATTCCTTCATCAAGACATAGATCACAAAGGTTGTTCATGCTCTTATGGCTCACGGATACGGCATGCATAAAACATGAACACGTCACTAGCATGCACGTGAAATCGATTTCTATAAAACTTACTCTGGGGTTTGTGTATGAAAATCATGCTGGGGGCTAACTGCACATTGATTGCCTTATTGAGCGCAAATGTCGCGTTGGCATCTAATGAAGTTGCCGTTGCACCTTACTTTTCCGATTGGCCGGCAATACATAGCGTCATTACCAAAGACGAAACGATTGAAAATAGAGTCAAAGAGATTCTTGCAAAGATGACTCTTGATGAAAAAATTGGCCAAATGCTGCAGCCTGATTTTCGGGAAATCACCCCTGAGGAAGTGGCTCAATATAAAATTGGTTCGGTACTTAACGGTGGCGGTGGTTGGCCTGATAACAATAAACACTCTCTGGCTCGGAGCTGGGTCACTGAAGCAGATAAATACTGGATTGCAACGGATAAGGCCTTTGCTGGTCGTGGCTTCAGAATTCCCTTTATGTGGGCTACCGATGCGGTTCATGGTCATAACAACGTCTTCCAGGCCACTCTCTTCCCACATAATATTGGCCTGGGAGCCGCCCACGATCCTGATTTAATTTATAGAATTGGCCAGGCAACGGCTCTCGAAGTTGCCGCGACAGGTCTTGACTGGACCTTTGCTCCCACCGTCGCGGTGCCACGTGACGATCGTTGGGGACGCACCTATGAAGGTTATTCTGAGGATCCCTCCATCGTCTATGCCTATGCAAAAGAGATGGTCAGGGGCCTACAAGGTTCTGCATCTGATCTGAAGGGACAACATCATGTTATTTCAACCGTTAAGCACTTTGTTGGCGATGGCGGAACGCTGTACGGCGTTGATCGCGGTGATACTAATTATTCAGAGAATGACCTGCGTAATATTCACGCGGTAGGATATTTTTCAGGCCTAGACGCGGGCGCTCAGGCCGTAATGGCGTCGTTTAATAGCTGGAAAAACGATAAAAATTCCGCTATGGGAATTAAGGTCGGGAGCGAGTACAACGGCAAACTGCACGGCAGCTATTATATGCTAACGCAGGTACTTAAGGACAAAATGGGTTTTGATGGCATAGTCATATCTGACTGGAACGGCCATAGTGAAATCTCTGGTTGTAGTATGGGAGACTGTGAAGCTGCAGTGCTGGCTGGCATAGATATTTTCATGGTGACAGCAAGAAAGGACTGGATGTCATTTCGGACCAGCTTACTCGATAGTGTTAATGACAAAACCGTCCCAATGTCCAGAATTGACGACGCAGTCAGTCGCATTCTGAGAGTCAAAATGCGTGCTGGTATGTGGGACAAACCTATGCCGTCTCAGCGTACCCTTGCAGGGAAACAGAGCATTCTTGGGAATCCTGACCACCGCGCACTGGCAAGGGAGGCAGTTCGTAAGTCCCTAGTATTGCTGAAGAACAAAAATAACATTTTGCCTCTTAGCCGAGACCTCAACGTGCTGGTTGCCGGTAGCGCTGCGAATGATATCAGCAAGCAAATTGGCGGCTGGAGCCTCACCTGGCAAGGGACGGAGAATAACCTGTCTGATTTCCCTGACGCCGTTACCGTCGCAGGAGCCATTGAGAAAACCATTGGCAAACACAACGTAATGACACTCTCCTCAAGCCAGCTGGATCTTAAAGAACGGCCCGATGTGGCTATCGTCGCCATGGGCGAAGACTCATACGCAGAATGGTTAGGTGATATTCCTGATAATAAGACGCTATCCTACTCCGAGCTGAAGGCTGGCTATTCCGGAGATCTCAAATTATTAAAAAAACTTAATAAAGCCGGTATCCCGACGGTTGTTATTTTGCTTTCTGGCAGACCGCTCTACGTCAACGAAGAGATCAATCTTTCCGATGCATTCGTTGCCGCCTGGTTACCAGGCACCGAAGCAGAAGGCATTACCGATGTCATCTTCCGCGACACTAGCGGTACGATAAGTCATGATTTCCAGGGGGCTTTGTCGTTTTCATGGCCAGCACAGAAATGTGCGACCACAATCAACGCGGCACCAACCAATATCGCTGGCTGGCAGCGTCCGGAATTTGAACAGAAGCCGGATAAAGAGCATGTGTTATTTAATTTTGGTTACGGATTGACCTACAACCCGCCTTCACGAACGGCGGCTAATTATCAAGATTTGGATCGCTTACCGCTCGATAATCGTCGCCTGGGCTGCCGGGAGTTGAGCATGGAAAAATCGCCGGTGGCCACCACCCGACTCGAGCTGTTCGGTGAAAAAGCCTCCGATGAGCATCGTTTAAGAATGGGAGATGAGAGTAACTGGACCGGTACCGAGGTATCAATAAACGGTAAATCCGCGATGCAGTATATTAGCGTACGCCCTGTCGATTATAAACGTCAGCAGGATGCGCGCGAGGTAACATTTATGGGGACCAGCGAGAGTACCGGTGCATCTATCCAACTCCAGACAACCAATGTTAAAGGGATTAATCGGAATAATTATCTCAAGGCAAACAGTAACTTAATGGTGACTTTGCGCGTTAAGAAAAAACCAGATCGTAAAATGGAGATAGGTATGCAGTGCGGTTGGCCATGCGCTTCCTCTATCGCTATCAACGAGACCTTAAATACTCTCCCGTTAAATAAATGGGTCACCCTCAGCATTCCGCTAACTTGTTTCAAAGAAAATATGGATTTTTCTAAAACTAATACACCCTTTATTCTGACGACCACGGCGAATGCCAAACTCGATTTGGGATTAATTAACTGGACTCCAGCTGGCGTTAATCCGGAGATGGATAACCTCGTCCAGGTTACTTGTGATGGAACCCCGAGATAAATCCACGATGTAAATCACAGTGGCTAACCCTATTCGACAGTCTCTGTATATGGCTGTCGGATAGATAGCCTATCAGGAGCTCCTGCTATCCGCTTTCTACACCCGCAGAAATTAAGTAATGCTGGTGCGACTAATTTCTCCCTTTTCATTAAGCCCTGTAACATATTCCTTTCCCTCTTTAGCCTATTACATTATCTTGGCTATATCCTTATTTCTACCCTTGAAGTGGTTTACTGAATTTGGCCACCTGAACAGAGGTGATATGCTCACCTCAGAACAACACAGGTGTCATAATGAAAAAAAGAAATTTCAGCGCAGAGTTTAAACGCGAATCCGCTCAACTGGTCGTTGACCAGAACTACACCGTGGCAGATGCAGCCAGCGCTATGGATGTCGGCCTTTCCACAATGACGCGATGGGTGAAACAATTACGTGATGAACGGCAGGGCAAAACACCAAAAGCCTCCCCCATTACCCCGGAACAAATTGAAATCCGTGAGCTCAGGAAAAAGCTACAACGTATTGAAATGGAAAATGAAATATTAAAAAAGGCTACCGCGCTCTTGATGTCAGACTCCCTGAACAGTTCTCGATAATCGGGAAACTCAGGGCGCGTTATCCTGTGGCCACTCTCTGCCATGTGTTCGGGGTTCATCGCAGCAGCTACAAATACTGGAAAAACCGTCCTGAAAAGCCAGACGGCAGACGGGCTGTATTACGCAGTCAGGTACTTGAACTGCATGGCATCAGCCACGGCTCTGCCGGAGCAAGAAGCATCGCCACAATGGCAACCCAGAGAGGTTACCAGATGGGGCGCTGGCTTGCTGGCAGACTCATGAAAGAGCTGGGGCTGGTCAGTTGCCAGCAGCCGACTCACCGGTATAAGCGTGGCGGTCATGAGCACGTTGCTATCCCGAATCATCTTGAGCGACAGTTCGCCGTAACGGAACCAAATCAGGTGTGGTGCGGTGATGTGACCTATATCTGGACGGGTAAGCGCTGGGCGTACCTCGCCGTTGTTCTCGACCTGTTCGCAAGAAAACCAGTGGGCTGGGCCATGTCGTTCTCGCCGGACAGCAGGCTTACCATGAAAGCACTGGAAATGGCATGGGAAACCCGTGGTAAGCCCGTCGGGGTGATGTTCCACAGCGATCAAGGCAGCCATTATACGAGCAGGCAGTTCCGGCAGTTACTGTGGCGATACCGGATCAGGCAGAGTATGAGTCGGCGTGGAAACTGCTGGGATAACAGCCCAATGGAGCGCTTCTTCAGGAGTCTGAAGAACGAATGGGTGCCGGCGACGGGCTATGTAAGCTTCAGCGATGCAGCTCACGCAATAACGGACTATATCGTTGGATATTACAGCGCACTAAGACCGCACGAATATAATGGTGGGTTACTGCCAAACGAATCAGAAAACCGATACTGGAAAAACTCTAACGCGGTGGCCAGTTTTTGTTGACCACTTCAGTCCTGGAAAATCAGGGCAAAGGATTAGATGCAGAAGGGCTGGCGGTGCTGGAGGAAGACCTCCGCTCGCCATGCACTGAAGAGATTGCTGTTTTCCAGGCATTCTCGCGGGTAATCAAAGAGGCAGACGACCATTTTGTCATTATGGACACCGCGCCAACGGGTCACACGCTTCTGCTACTGGATGCGACTGGAGCCTATCACCGGGAAATGGTGCGCCAGATGGGGCAAACACATGACCATGTGATGACGCCAATGATGCAATTGCAGGACCCGGAGAAGACGAAGGTGATTATCGTGACGCTTGCCGAAACGACACCTGTACTGGAAGCAGCTAATCTGCAGCAGGATCTGCGTCGCGCTGGCATCGAGCCGTGGGCATGGGTTGTTAATAACAGCCTGGCAGCTGCTCAACCGTCTTCACCTTTCCTGAAGACCAGGGCGAACCGCGAGCTGCCTCTCATCTCTGATGTGGAAGAGCAGTATGCAAAGCGTATTGCATTAACAGCGCTACAGAGTGAAGAGCCTGTTGGTATTGACCTGCTGGAAGAGATGGCGAAGTAATAATGAAGGGGGCATTTGCCCCCTTCATCTTTATTTCAGTCTTTTACCTGTATCATCAACGACTTTTTCACCATCTTCCTTGGTGAAAGCCGCTTTCTGAGCATCCGGAAGAATATCCAGAACCGCCTCTGAAGGACGGCAAAGTTTAGTTCCGAGTGGCGTCACGACAATCGGACGGTTAATCAGAATAGGATGTTGCAGCATAAAGTCGATGAGCTGGTCGTCAGTAAATTTATCTTCTGCAAGACCCAGTTCCTCATACGGCTCGACGTTCTTACGCAGCAAAGTACGGACGGAAATGCCCATATCTGCAATGAGTTTGACCAGCTCATCGCGTGAAGGTGGAGTCTCAAGGTAAAGAATAACGGTCGGCTCGATACCGCTGTTGAGGATCATCTCCAGCGTATTACGCGACGTGCCGCAGGCTGGGTTGTGATAAATGGTGATGTTGCTCATATCAGTATCTCATTACAAAGTGAAAGAGAGACGTAGCGCCAGCGCGGCCAGCGTTACAAACAGCACAGGCAGAGTCATGACGATCCCGGTGCGGAAATAGTATCCCCAGGTGATGGTCATATTCTTCTGTGAAAGGACATGCAGCCAGAGCAGCGTTGCCAGGCTACCAATAGGCGTAATTTTTGGCCCCAGATCGCAGCCAATCACGTTGGCATAAATCATCGCCTCTTTGATAACGCCTGTTGCGGTGCTGCCATCAATAGAGAGAGCGCCAACCAGCACGGTAGGCATATTGTTCATGATGGAAGAGAGGAAAGCCGTCAGGAAGCCAGTACCAAACGTCGCGGCCCAAAGTCCTTTATCTGCCAGCACGTTCAACACACCGGAGAGGTATTCTGTTAGTCCGGCATTACGCAGACCATAGATCACCAGATACATTCCCAGAGAGAATATGACGATCTGCCATGGCGCACCGCGAAGCACTTTGCCAGTGTTAATGGCATGACCTCGCTTCGCCACCGCAAACAGAATGACAGCCCCTACAGCAGCAATCGCACTGACCGGGATACCCAACGGCTCAAGGACGAAAAAGCCAACCAGAAGAAGGATCAACACTATCCAGCCGGTTCTGAAGGTTGCCAGATCTTTAATCGCTTTTGCCGGTGCTTTCAGGAGAGCCAGGTCGTAAGTAGGCGGAATATCTTTGCGGAAGAACAGATGCAGCATCACCAGCGTGGCGATAATGGCTGCGATATCCACCGGTACCATTACCGACGCATACTCAGTGAAACCCAGCCCAAAGAAGTCTGCAGAAACGATGTTAACCAGGTTGGACACGATAAGCGGCAGACTGGCCGTATCGGCAATAAACCCGGCGGCCATGACAAATGCCAGCGTAGTACCTTTGCTGAAACCTAATGCAAGCAGCATGGCGATGACAATTGGCGTCAGAATCAATGCCGCACCATCGTTGGCAAACAGTGCCGCCACCGCTGCGCCGAGCAAAACGATATAGGTAAACAGCAAACGCCCGCAACCGTTACCCCAACGTGAAACGTGCAGCGCCGCCCATTCGAAAAAGCCCGATTCATCGAGCAGAAGGCTGATAATAATCACGGCAATAAAGGTCGCCGTCGCATTCCAGACAATATTCCACACTACAGGGATATCACCAAAATGGACTACGCCAGAGATCAGCGCCAGTACCGCGCCCAGCGTCGCACTCCAGCCGATCCCTAATCCCTTCGGTTGCCAGATAACCAAAACGATGGTCAGGACAAAAATAGCGCCTGCCAGTAACATAAATCCTCCAGACAGGACGGCTTTGCCGCCCTGTATATACAAAAAAATTAAACGGCCAGCTCTCTGAGTTTCTCGATGCCAGTGGGCTCTACAGCCATTACCGGTACTAACGCTATGCGGCTTGCATGCTGGTTTTTCACAACCTCGATTTGAGGAAGCTCTTGTAGGGCACGCTGGCAAAGCAGCGGCGATTGCGTCTGTGCAATCGAAAGGCTGTTATTGATAATCCAGCCCCAGGGATGAATCCCCGCACGTTCAAGATCGGACTGCAGGTTTGCCGCTTCCAGTACAGGTGTGGTTTCAGGCAGAGTGACCAGCAAGACTTTGGTACGTTCCTGGTCCTGAAGCTGCATCATCGGAGTGGTAAAATGACCTTTATCCCCCATTTTCCTGGCAATCTCACGGTGATAAGCCCCGGTAGCATCAAGCAGTAATAGCGTATGCCCGGTAGGTGCCGTATCCATGACCACAAACCGTTTGCCAGCTTCTCGAATTACGCGTGAAAACGCCTGGAACACCGCAATCTCTTCTGTGCAAGGAGAACGTAAATCCTCTTCGAGCAGCCGTTTCCCAGCCTCATCCAGATCCCTGCCTTTCGTCTCAAGAACATGCTGACGATAGCGTTCAGTTTCATCGTGAGGGTTGATTCGGCTGACCTGCAGATTTTTGAGGCTGCCATTGAGCGTTGTACTGAGATGTGCAGCAGGATCTGAGGTGGTGAGATGCACATCAAAACCCTTATCCGCCAGACTGACGGCGATAGCCGCAGCCATTGTGGTTTTGCCCACACCACCTTTGCCCATCAGCATAATCAAACCGTGTTCACTGCGGGCGATATCATCAACCAGGACAGACAACGACATATTCTCTGGCTTGTTCTGTGGGCTTTGTTCAGGAAGCGATGTTATCTCAGCGTGTTCGTTGAGCAGGTCTTTCAATGCGGACACACCAACCATGTTCAGCGGCTGCAGGTATAAGTTGTCTGTCGGCAAATCAGATAACCCGGCAGGAAGATTTGCCAGCGCCTCTTGCTCCCGTTGCCATATTGCAGCGGCCAGTGCATCACGTTCTGCTTCGCTCGCAGGCAGGACACCGTTAATGACTAAATACTGATTTTTAAGGCCAATAGCTGATAATTCGTCATGAGTACGAGCGACTTCCTGCAGAGTTGATTTTTGCAAGCGCGCGACCAGCACAAGGCGAGTTCGTTCAGGATCGGATAATGCCTCAACCGCATGAGCATATTGCTCGCGTTGTTTTTCCAGCCCAGCCATTGGACCAAGACAGGAAGCACCATCCGGGTTACTTTCGATGAAGCTGCTCCAGGCTCCGGGAAGCTGAAGAAGGCGAATAGTGTGGCCAGTTGGGGCAGTATCAAAAATGATGTGATCAAAGCGGGTCAGCAGAGAAGCGTCAGTCAGTAAGCCAGTAAACTCGTCGAATGCAGCGATCTCTGTCGTACATGCTCCTGAAAGCTGTTCACTGATGCTGTTAACAACGTCATCAGGCAAAAGACCTTTAATAGGGTCAACGATTCTGGCGCGGTATTGCTGGGCGGCGTCCTGCGGGTCAATATCCAGAGCCGAAAGACCAGACACAGCAGTCACGGGCTGGATAGTGTTACCGATAGTCTGATCGAATACCTGACCGACGTTGGAAGCCGGGTCGGTACTGACAAGCAGAACACGCTTTCCCAGTTCAGCCAGACGTATAGCCGTTGCGCAGGAAATCGAAGTTTTGCCTACACCTCCCTTACCGGTGAAAAACAGGTAAGACGGGATATTCTCTAAGAATTTCATATGTCCTCCTGACATACTCAACAACAGGAAGTTTTACCACCACAGCAACTGGTGGAAGCTAAACCCACCTTTTCCAGCGGTATACCAAACCAGCGAGCCAGTTCAGCGCGTTTTGGGTATCGCCCGGCCATCACCGTTTCACCATCAAGCAACAGCAGCGGAAGCCCTTCAGCTCCAGAAGCCTCAAGGAATGCTTTCGCTTTTTCGTTCTCAACGAAGCTCATAGGCTGCTGCGCCAGGTTATAACGTTCGATCTGAACCCCACGCCCTTTCAGCCATTGCACATCAGCAGAAAAATTGACCAAAACCTGATCGACATCTGAACCACAAACGCCGGTACTGCAGCACATCGCCGGATCAAACACCGTTAACATTTTCATCTTTAACACCTCACATTCGTAAAAACACATATGTACAGGCAAAATTTTTAGATACAAACAGCCTTACCGCTGCCAGAGCAGTTGGCCGATGCCAGCTTACGGGCGATGGCCTGTACGTCGTCCTGTTGGCTTAACCAGGCCTGCTCAATCACCAGGGCAGCCCAGGAAGGAATATGCGGGGATAAGCGATAATGAACCCATTTCCCCTGTTTGCGATCCAGCAACAGGCCACTTTCCCGAAGCATCGCCAGATGGCGGGAGGTCTTGGGTTGTGATTGTTCCAGCGCTGTGCAGAGATCGCATACGCACAGCTCCCCCATCTCCCTGAGCAGTAGCACGATACCCAGGCGGGTTTCATCAGATAGTATTTTGAAAAGTTGTAGGGATGCAATTTCTGGCATTATGTACTCCTGCTATGAATGGGTATTGTCTCTCCACCAAAACAAGAAATCAAAATCATATGTGTTTTCTCGCATGTGAGTGCAGGTGTCACTATGCGATTGAAAAACGACCTGATGTGCGATCGTTACGTTAGTTGGGTAGGTAAAAAAGTCATTTGAGGCTAAAACATTGCTTAGTGCGGGCTTTCGTTCATAGAGAAGAATGAATAATATCAATTATAACAATTGGTTATTTCCTTAGCGTACGTTTTCGTTCCATTGGCCCTCAGACCCCATGAACTGCGGCGTAAGAAAATCAGCGCCCTTATCCCTCCCCGAAAAGGTGCGGGTTACTGGCCCGGTGAATATGCAGACCGTAACCGTGCAGTGGCTAATCAGCGAATGACCGGGAGTAATGCGCGGTGGAAATGGACAACAGATTACAACCGTCGCTCGATAGCGGAAACGGCGATGTACCGGGTAAAACAGCTGTTCGGGGGTTCACTGACGCTGCGTGACTACGATGGTCAGGTTGCGGAGGTTATGGCCCTGGTACGAGCGCTGAACAAAATGACGAAAGCAGGTATGCCTGAAAGCGTGCGTATTGCCTGAAAACACAACCCGCTACGGGGGAGACTTACCCGAAATCTGATTTATTCAACAAAGCCCTGATACAGGAACTGAAGCGATGATCCCGCTACCAACAGGCACCAAAATCTGGCTGGTTGCCGGTATTACCGATATGAGAAACGGCTTCAACGGGCTGGCTGCAAAAGTGCAGACGGCGCTGAAAGACGAACCGATGTCCGGCCATGTCTTCATCTTCCGGGGCCGCAGCGGCAGTCAGGTTAAACTTCTGTGGTCCACCGGCGACGGGCTGTGCCTGGTGACCAAACGGCTGGAGCGCGGGCGCTTCGCCTGGCCGTCAGCTCGCGATGGCAAAGTGTTCCTGACCCCGGCGCAGCTGGCAATGCTGCTGGAAGGCATCGACTGGCGACAGCCGAAGCGGTTGCTGACCTCCCTGACCATGCTGTAGGCTTCTTTATCCTGGTTGTCGCAGAATAAGCCTGGTAAAATGCTGGCTTATGAATGACATCTCTTCTGACGACATCCTTCTGCTGAAACAGCGCCTTGCCGAACAGGAAGCGCTGAACCGTGCCCTGCTGGAAAAGCTGGCAGACCGGGAGCGCGAAATAGACCATCTGCAGGCGCAGCTGGATAAACTTCGCCGGATGAACTTCGGCAGCCGTTCCGAAAAAGTCTCCCGCCGTATCGCACAAATGGAAGCCGATCTGAACCGGCTTCAGAAAGAGAGCAATACGCTGACCGGTCGGGTGGATGACCCGGCAGTACAGCGCACTCTGCGTCAGACCCGCACCCGCAAACCGTTCCCCGAATCACTCCCCCGCGATGAAAAACGCCTGCGGCCAGCGGGTTCCTGCTGCCCGGAGTGTGGTGGTGCGCTGAGTTACCTGGGTGAGGATGCCGCTGAACAGCTGGAGCTGATGCGCAGCGCCTTCCGGGTGATCCGGACCGTACGGGAAAAACATGCCTGCACAAAATGTGATGCCATCGTGCAGGCCCCCGCGCCTTCGCGCCCCATTGAGCGGGGTATCGCCGGACCGGGGCTGATGGCCCGCGTGCTGACCTCAAAGTATGCAGAGCACACACCGCTGTATCGTCAGTCTGAAATATACGGTCGCCAGGGCGTGGAACTGAGCCGTTCACTGCTGTCGGGCTGGGTGGATGCATGCTGCCGGCTGCTGTCCCCGCTGGAGGAGGCGCTTCAGGACTATGTCCTGACTGACGGTAAACTCCATGCCGATGATACCCCGGTCCAGGTGCTGTTGCCGGGCAATAAGAAGACGAAGACCGGGCGGTTGTGGACGTATGTTCGTGATGACCGCAACGCCGGGTCAGCGCTGGCACCGGCGGTGTGGTTCGCCTACAGCCCCGACAGAAAAGGCATCCATCCGCAGACCCATCTTGCGGGGTTCAGCGGTGTGCTACAGGCGGATGCGTACGCCGGGTTCAACGAGCTGTACCGCGATGGCCGGATAACGGAAGCCGCCTGCTGGCCTCACGCCCGCCGTAAAATCCACGATGTGCACGTTCGCACGCCGTCAGCCCTGACGGAGGAAGCCCTGAAGCGTATCGGCGAACTGTATGCCGTGGAGGCGGAAATAAGAGGAATGCTGGCGGAACAACGGCTTGCTGAACGTCAGCGGAAAACGAAACCGCTGCTTAGTACCCTGGAAAGCTGGTTGCGTGAAAAAATGAAAACGCTGTCGCGACACTCGGAGCTGGCAAAGGCGTTCACGTACACCCTGAACCAGTGGCCGGCCCTGACGTACTATGCAGAAAACGGCTGGGCCGAAGCCGATAATAACATCGCTGAAAATGCGCTGCGGATGGTCAGTCTGGGTCGTAAAAACTGGTTGTTCTTCGGCTCAGACCACGGTGGTGAGCGGGGAGCGTTGCTGTACAGTCTGATCGGGACGTGCAAACTGAACGGCGTGGATCCAGAAAGCTACCTTCGCCATGTCCTTGACGTCATAGCTGACTGGCCGGTCAACCGGGTCAGCGAGCTGCTACCCTGGCGCATCACACTGCCAACTGAATAACACATCCTCGTCAATACGGTTCTCGCTGTACGCTTACGGAAGAACTTCTCCGGGATGTGCTGTTTCAGGCGCGCCACGATGTCCCTCTGCGTCAGCGTCTCTGTGGCCAGCTCGCCCGTGTTGTGGTCGTGGTAGCGAAAGCTCAGCGTGGCACTTCCGGCGTAGTGCGCCAGCCGGGAGCCCGCTATCGGCGGCTTTTTCAGGTAACGCCCCAGGTATTTCACGGTGTTTTTGCCACCGTCCGTCTTTTTTGACATGTAGACGTGCCAGTAGTCGCCTCCGGCCGTCAGTATCAGACTGCGCCATTGTGATTCGGTGGTGATATGTGACAGGGACGGCGGCAGGGCCACGCCTTCGAACCAGACGCTCAGCAGAAGCTGGCGGATATTCCACATCCAGCGGGCGCGCATGGCATCCTTACGGAAGCTGATTTTCTTCCACTTCCCGTGCTCATCGATACCGCCACAGGTGACGGAGACGTGGACATGAGGGTGCCAGTTCTGCCTGATAAAAATGTCAGGGCAGGTCTGCGCGAATACGCCTCATTGTCGCTACATTTTCTCCCTGGCATATAGCGAATTTATTGCCAACGCTGCCGCTGCGGTGCGATTGTCCACACTCAGCTTTGGAAATACAATTTCAAGGTGTTTATTCACGGTTCTGGGGCTAAGGTTTAAAATATCGCCAATTTCGCGGTTTGTTTTTCCTCTGGCAATCCACAGGAGGACTTCGGCTTCTCGTTGCGTCAGCCCTAGGTTGTTTTTCAGGCGTTTCACCGCTTCGACTTCTTCATGTCCTTTGATCTCTTCAATACGTAGCAAACTTTCTCCTTCAGCGGTCCGGCGTGAAAGATAGAATTTCAGAGCGATGCCTTGCGATGAAAGATCTAAGGGTATTTTTAAACCTTCCGTATTGTTCAGCCAACCGATGATCCGGTTTACTATTTTTTTATTGGGTTCATACCCGGTATCGCTGAAGTTTTTCATCAGTTGCCATGCATTGGGCGTGGCCCAGCGTAGTTGCCCCTCTTTGCTAAAAACACATAAGGTCTGGCCAACGGAATCCATCGCGCTATAGGCACTGACCGTTAATTTTGAGTTCCGCAAGTGGGTACGCATTCTGACAACCAGCTCTTCCGTGCGTATCGGCTTAATTACGTAATCGACCACCCCGGCATCAAATGCATCAACGATATTCTGCGTATCACTCAGGCCTGTCATGAAAATAATCGGGGTATGCCGCAGCCCCGGATTTTGCCGCAGGCGCTTACTGGTTGAAAACCCATCCAGATGCGGCATTACGGCATCAAGCAGAATGATATCCGGGGTTATCTGGCTGGTTATCGAAAGGGCTTGATTACCCTCCAGAGCGACCAGAACGGTAAAACCGGCTTCATCAAGCGTGTCATTCAACATACTTACCGTGTTGATATCATCATCGACGATAAGTACCGTCGGCTTTGCTATTGCCATTTTTCTCTCCCTCCGGGCGTTCAAGACTCTCGACTATCTCTTTGAATCGAAAGCGCCTCAGCAACTCGGCAAATTTTTCGCCCTCGGCTTTGCTGATCTGGTTAGCGGAAATATGTTTGTCCAGCAGTTCACGAAACCCTCTCACATAACCCAATCTGGCCATCTCTTTTAACGACTCAATCTGGACGCGGGTAAGCTGCGAGCGTGGTTCATGTATTTCCGGCTGCTTTGGCGGCTGACATTCCGTGCGCCACTGGAGATGCAATATTTCACCGATGTTCTCCAGTAGTAAAGGGAAACGCAGCGGTTTAACCAGGTAGCGAACTTCCCCTTCGCCAGTGAAATGGCGGCATTTACCCTCATCCGCTTCCGCAGAAATCATAATTACCGGCGCTAATTGTCCCTTATTACGTAACTGACGTAGCAGTTCCCACCCCGACATTTCAGGCATTGCAACATCCAGAAGAAGAAGGTCGATATGATTTTGCCGGGCTAAATGTAGCGCGACATGACCATTTTCGGCTGTTAGCAGCGTGAAGCCTATGGGCGTGAGTAAATCCATCATCAGCTGCCGATGGGATTCATCATCGTCAACTACCAGCAGGGTGTGTCGCTTGCCTGGATATCCGGTGATTACCGCAGGCTCGGCGGGTTGGTAGGCATCCCCGCTATAGCTTGGCAGCATCAGGGTGAGTTTAAACGTTGTGCCTTCGCCACGGATGCTTTCCACCTGGAGATCGCCACCCATGATATAAGTCAGAAGCCGGGTAATCGTCAGCCCAAGGCCCGTCCCGATCCGACGACTATCGCCGGATACGCGTTCGAAAGGCTTAAAGATGCGTTCCAGGTTCTCAGGGGCGATGCCGATGCCGGTATCGTGAACCGAGAAAAACGCCACCTCGCTACGATACTGGAAATCGAGGGTTACACTGCCTCTGTCCGTGAATTTAACCGCATTAGAAAGCAGATTGATAAGAATTTGCCGGAGGCGTTTCTCATCCGTCATCACCGCCTCGGGCAGCCAGTGTGGGGCGTTGTAGTGAAATGTCAGTCCTTTATCTCTGGCCTGTTGTTCAAACATGGCGACCAGTTGCTGCACCAAATCGCCAATGCGCACTTCTTCACGATATATTTCTAATTTTCCCGCTTCAATTTTCGAAATATCCAGTAATCCCTCAATTAGATTAGCCAGATGCTCGCCGCTTCTGCGCATAATACCGATACCGCGCTGCCGGGCTGGGGGGATATCATCAGCACGTTCGAGTAATTGCGCATAACCCAGCATCGCATTGAGCGGCGTTCTGAGTTCATGAGTAATGCCGGTGAGATAGCGGCTTTTGGCCTGATTAGCATCGTCGGCATCTTCCTTTGCCTGCTGCAATTGCCGGTCCGTCGCTTCATGGGCAATAATTTCTTTCATCAGACGGTCGCTTTGCAGGCGCAATTCCTCTTGCGCAATCTGGCGACTTTTATTTGTCAGGACAAATAGCCAGGTGGTGACGCCGGTTACGATAAGCAGGATAAAAAAAACTTTCCATAACGCCGCGGCGAGAAGGTCCTGCTCGCTGCCGAATTCATCGCGCATCTGAGCGAAAACCAGCATCAAAAGCAGGCCGATGACGGAACTGAATAACAGCAAAATGCTGATAAAACTCCACACTCTGGGATCAATTTTGCGTAATGATTTTTCTTTAATAAATATCCCGATAAGCTTTGAAGCCTGTTCCGTATAGCGCGCATGAGGTTTGCAAGTATCGTTGCACTGGACATCGAGAGAACAACATAGTGAGCAAATACTGCCCTGATAAAAAGGACAATAGCTCATCTCTGGTTTTTCAAAATAATTACCGCAGACACAGCATTCCGTTGCCGTGACCTGCACCGGCGTCCGGGAAAAATAGTAACGTCCGCGAGTCAGCCAGGCGATGAAGGGGGCGGTGATAAACGTCAGACACAACGATAACATTGAGGCAAAAACCTGTAGAGGATGACCAAACCATCCCATCCAGGCTGAGAGACCGCAGAGCATGGCGAGCGTCATCGAACCGATGCCGACAGGATTGATATCGTAGAGATAGGCCCGGCGAAACTCTATTTCCGCTGGTCGTAATTTAAGCCACTTATTTAACGTGAGATCGGCAACCACGCTGCCAAGCCAGGATGTGGCCGCCACCGCATAAATGCCCAGGATATCCTCAAATACGCGATAAACGCCAAGTTCCATCAATAACAGAGCAATACCGACATTAAAAAACAGCCACACGACGCGCCCTGGATGACGATGGGTCAGGCGCAGGAAAAAATTAGACCATGCGATCGAGCCGGCATATGCATTGGTGACGTTAATTTTGAGCTGGGAGAGCACCACAAAAATACCGGTTAATGCCAGTAGCGTTGATGATGAATGGGTGACATAGCTAAATGCCACCAGGTACATATGGGTGGGTTCGCTGGCCAGTTCCGCGCCGAGTCCGTAATTAAACGCCAGCACGGCGAGGAAGGAGCCGAGCAGGATCTTGATGGCGCCGATGACAACCCACCCCGGACCTGCGGCAATTACTGCGCCATACCATCTCCAGCGGGCCGGATGTTGTGGCTTTGGTAAAAAACGAACCTGATCGACCTGCTCTCCCACTTGACTTACCAGTGAGAGCAGTACGGAACAGACGGCGCCGAGCTGAAGGAAATCGAAAGAACCATCGCGGGCTGTAATAAAACCAGGGAAGTCGATCCAGTTTTGCAGCACATGATGTTCACGTATTAAAATGAAAATAAAGGGTAATAGCTGTAGCGCCAGCCAGCAAAACTGGGTGAACTGCTGAAAACGGGAAATAAAAGTGAACCCCCAGGTGACGAGGGGAATAACAACAACGGAACCAATCAGATAACCAAAGTGCAATGGCAGGCCAAACAGCATATTAAGCGCCATCGCCATAATAGCGGCTTCCAGGGCGAAAAATATAAAGGTGAAAGAAGCATAGATTAACGAGGTCACCGTGGAACCAAGGTAGCCAAATCCGGCGCCGCGGGTCAGCAAATCAATATCCAGGCCGTTTTTTGCGGCATTAATGGCAATCGGCATTGATAGCGCAAAGATAATAATGCTAACTAAGATAACCGCCACCACCACATAATTAAATCCATAGGTTAACGTCAGCGCGCCGCCAATGGCTTCAAGCGCCAAAAAGGTAATTGCGCTGAGCGCTGTCATAACAACTCGCTTTGCGCTCCAGCGTCGTGCCGAGACCGGCGTATAGCGGAGCGCAAAATCCTCGAGAGTCTGATTGGTCACCCACTGGTTGTAGCGTCTGCGCGATTTAAACGCCTTTTGCTGAACGGTCATTCACTGCTCCTGAAATGATAAAAATGCTGAACTTAACCACAGGCGCGTCTTAGTATTTTCTTGTTATCGCGCACGTGAGCATGTCTTGATTATGAGAATTAACCAATACGTTAAATGACGTAGCCGCTGCGTTACCTCGCGCATTGTTGGATTGATGGACTCTCTCGCATGATAGCCCCAGTTGAGATGAACCATAACGATTATGAGGGCTACCATGAACATTCGTGATTTACCCCAGCCACATAGCAATATGAAAATCCCGAGCCCAGGCCGGTTTCACCAGGCGTGCCTCAAAGCGAAACTTTTGGCGATTGCCGGCCTGATGATGGCAGCTAATACGGCCATCGCCGCCCCGGCGACGTCAGTGGTTAATACCACGGGCCTGGCGGTCACCGACAATAGCGTCAAGGTCGGGATACTGCATTCATCCACAGGCACGATGGCCATCAGTGAAACCGGCTCGATCCAGGCTGAAAAGCTGGCTATTGAGCAGATTAACGCTGCCGGAGGGGTACTGGGGAGAAAAATTGAATATGTACAGGAAGACGGGGCCAGCGACTGGCCGACCTTTGCAGAAAAAGCGCGTAAGTTACTGGTCAGTGATAAGGTCGCCGCTATCTTCGGCGGCTGGACTTCGGCTTCCCGCAAAGCCATGCTGCCGGTACTTGAGCAATATAACGGCATGCTCTATTACCCAACCTTTTACGAAGGGCTGGAGCAATCGCCAAACGTTATTTATACCGGACAGGAAGCTACTCAACAGATAATCTCCGGCATTGATTGGGTAGTTAAAAATAAACATGCAAAAACCTTCTACCTGCTTGGCTCTGATTATATTTGGCCGCGTACTGCAAACAAAATCGCCCGTCACCATATTGAAAAGCTGGGGCTGAAAGTCGTTGGCGAAGATTATTACCCACTCGGTAATACGCAGTTCAATTCGGTTATAAACAAAATAAAACTCAAGAAGCCTGATGTTATCTATGCCATTGTTGTCGGCGGTTCGAATGTGGCCTTCTATAAGCAATTGAAGGCGGCGGGGATCGATATGACGCAGGAGAAACCGCTGCTGCTGACCATCTCCGTCACGGAAGATGAGATCCGCGGTATTGGCGGCGAAAATATCGTCGGCGCCTATGCCTCGATGAAGTATTTCCAGAGTATGGATAATCCGGCAAATAAAAGCTTTGTCGCCGCATTTAAAAAGCGCTGGGGTAATGACATGGTTATCGGCGATGTCACTCAGGCGGCCTATCTTGGCCCATGGTTATGGAAAGCGGCGGTTGAGAAAGCTGGCTCGTTCGACGTGGACAAAATTCGTAAGGCCTCGCCCGATATTGAGTTCAAAGATGCGCCGGAAGGGTATGTACGCATCCATGATAACCATCATCTGTGGTCCAAAACGGTTATCGGTCGCGCTCGTGCGGATGGGCAGTACGACGTGATTTATCAGACGCCAGAACTTATCGAACCGAACCCATTCCCGAAAGACTAACCGACGCTTCCCCCCATATAGTGTGGGGGGTCTTTGACTTCACCGAGGATACTTCCATGTTCAGCGATTATAACTTCGCCGATTTGGCTTCCATTTTTGTCATGCAGGGGTTTTCGGGGCTCAGCCTGTTCGCCGTGTTTGTTCTGATGTCGCTTGGACTCGCTATTATTTTTGGCCAGATGGGCGTGATTAATATGGCTCATGGCGAGTTCATGATCCTGGGTGCTTATGTCACATGGTTGACCGGTAAGTTTTTCAGCGCTTATCTGCCTTCAATCTTCGGCATCTACTTCTTTGTTGCCATTGCCCTTGCTTTCCTGTGTACCGCCTTGCTGGGTACGCTCGTTGAGAAAATCCTGATACGGCATCTGTATAAACGCCCCCTCGACACGCTGCTGGCGACATGGGGTCTGAGCCTGATTCTACAGCAGTGCTATCGTTCGCTATTTGGTCCCCGCGAAGTCGGCGTTGACTTACCTTCATGGCTAATGGGGTCGTATCAGTTTGCCGACAATATTGATATTCCTGTTAATGGGGTATTTGTTCTGCTGCTGACCGTAGTTATTACCGCTTTTACGGCCTGGCTGATTTATTTCTCCGCCTGGGGAATAAAAGTCCGCGCGGTGGTACTTAACCGCCAGATGGCCAGCGCGGTGGGTATTAATACGGCTCAGGTCGATAGTCGAACCTTCGCACTGGGGTGCGGCATCGCCGGGATCGCCGGAAGCGCCTTTACCATGATCGGCTCAACAGGTCCAACGGCTGGCCAGCAGTATATCGTTGACACCTTCCTGGTGGTGGTGTTTGGCGGCGCGCAAAGTTTGCTCGGCACGCTCGCCTCCGCATTTGCCATTTCACAATCGCAATCCACGCTGGAGTTTTTCCTGAGCGGTTCAATGGCGAAGGTGATTACGCTACTGATCGTGGTCGGCATTCTGCTATTGCGTCCGCAAGGTCTTTTCGCCAACCGGGTCCGCCGCTAGGAGTTTATGATGAAACGCATGCAAAATTATCCGCTACTGGGTATTGCCCTGGTGATAGGCCTTATTTTTATCGTCATGCCGCTAACCCTGGATCTTTTCCGTTTAAACCTGATCGGTAAATACCTGACTTATGCATTTGTTGCCGTCGGGCTGGTACTTTGTTGGGGCTACAGCGGTATTCTGAGCCTGGGGCAGGGCATCTTTTTTGGCCTCGGCGGTTATTGTATGGCCATGTTTCTCAAGCTGGAAGCTTCCTCGCCAGCGGAAACAAAAATGCAAACCACCCCGGGCATCCCGGATTTTATGGACTGGAATCAGCTAACCGCTTTGCCCTCGTTCTGGCAGCCATTCCATTCTTTTAGTCTGACAATTCTGGCTATTTTAATCGTGCCCACTATTTGCGCATGGATTCTCGGCAGCGCAATGTTTAAACGCCGCGTTGGCGGGGTGTACTTCGCTATTATCACCCAGGCTATCTCCGCGATCCTGACGATTCTTATTATCGGACAACAGGGTTACACCGGGGGAATTAACGGCATCACGGATTTACGCACGCTTTTAGGTTGGGATATCCGTACTGATTCTGCACGCTATATCCTCTACTTTATTAATGCTGTTTTACTGATGCTGGTTGTGAGCGCGGGCTATTTTATTGTGAATAGCAAGCTCGGCCGACTGATGGTTGCCATTCGCGATAAGGAAGACCGCGTTCGTTTCTCTGGTTATGATGTCGCGAATATCAAAACGGTGGTTTTCTGCATTAGCGCTCTGTTTTCGGCGATCGGTGGCGCGATGTTCACTCTGCAAGTAGGGTTCATGTCGCCAGGGTTTATTGGCACTGTTGCTTCAATTGAAATGGTCGTTTTCTGTGCCGTGGGCGGGCGAGGTTCTTTGCTGGGGGCAGTATATGGCGCCCTTATCGTCAATGCCGCCAAGAGCAGTATTTCCGAGTCTTTTCCTGAACTCTGGACGATTGCCATGGGCCTGCTCTTTATTGCCGTCGTGCTGATTTTCCCGAAAGGACTGGCAGGGCTTTATCAGCAATATATTCACCCGATCGTGATGTCGCTGCTGCGCAAAAAGAGTATGACCAAACCCAGAGTAAACACCGGAGTGCTGAAATGAAAAATCCGATAAAAGAAATAATTTTAGCGGTAGAGGGATTAACCGTTTCATTTAATGGCTTCAGAGCCGTCGATGATTTTTCAATGTACATCGATGAGGGGCAGATTTACGTTATTATTGGCCCAAATGGCGCGGGTAAGACAACAGTGCTTGATCTCATTTGCGGGAAAACAAAGCTAACCAGCGGCAGCATCAAATTTCGCAATAAGGAACTGAGTAAACTTCGGGAAAATAAAATTGTTCATGAAGGGGTTGGGCGTAAATTCCAGAATCCATCAATCTATGAGAACTTAACGGTATTTGAAAATCTCGAGTTATCTTATCCCAAAGCCAGAACCGCGTTGGGCGCCATGTTCTTTCGTCGCACGCCAGAAATAATCGCTGCGGTCGAACAGGTTGCTGGCGAAATTTTCCTTGCCGATTACCTACATACGCAGGCTGACCTTCTCAGCCATGGGCAAAAGCAGTGGTTAGAAATAGGGATGCTACTAATACAAGATCCTAAGCTCATGATGCTGGACGAACCCGTGGCAGGCATGTCTGTCGCCGAACGCCAAAAAACCGCGCAGCTCCTGCGCAAAATTGCCGGGGGACGTTCTGTACTGGTGATTGAACACGACATGCAGTTCGTCGAAGACATTGCCGATCATGTCACCGTCATGCACCAGGGAAAAGTATTGTCGGAAGGTAGCATCAATAAAGTCAAAAACGACCCTCGGGTTATTGACGTTTATCTTGGTCATTAAGGAGACACGGATGCTGAAAATTTCTGATTATGCTGTCGCATATGGTCAGAGCCAGGTCATCAGTGGACTGAATCTGACGTTAGCAGAGGGTGAAATCGTCGCTCTGGTAGGGCGCAATGGTATGGGTAAAACCACGCTGATGAAATCACTGATTGGTATGATACCGTCCTGTGCCGGTGAGTTAGAGTTTTCCGGTACAAATATTACCGGCTTGCTTAGTTACCAGCGCGTTCAGCATGGCATTGGCTTTGTCCCGCAGGGGCGAATGGTATTTTCAACCATGACGGTTGAAGAAAATATAAAAACGGGGATTCGCCAATCCCGTTCGTTACAGGTTCCTGAATACCTGTATGACTATTTCCCTGTGCTGAAAGAAATGCGCAAACGGATGGCGGGAAATCTTTCCGGTGGTCAGCAGCAGCAGCTCGTTATGGCCAGAGCTCTCGCCGGTAAACCCAAATTACTTTTGCTGGATGAACCAACGGAGGGAATTCAACCGTCAATTATTAAAGAAATGGCAAAAATATTACGTAAGATTCGTGATGCAGAAGGGTTGACCATATTAGTTTCCGAGCAGGTTTTAAGCTTTGTACTCGATGTGTCAGATAAAATTGTTGTTATTGAGAAAGGCAATATTGTTCATCAACAGGCGCGTTCTGGTGCTGATGAAGAACAAATTGCGTCATATCTGTCAGTTTAAATTTATATCACCAACTTAACTACGAGAGGTCTGCTATGGGTAGCACCGGAAGTGTAAGCTCCTGGGATGAAGCGTTATTAATTGCCGCCATCCAATACCCCGTTCCCGTTATTAAAGGACCGGAGGATATCCAGATACAGGTCGATAAGATTTGTAAGGCCGTCGACTCCACCAAAGCCGGATATCCGGGACTTGATGTTATCGTCTTCCCGGAATATTCAACCCAGGGACTGAATACTAAAATCTGGACCTATGACGAGATGTTACTCACTCTCGATAGCCCGGAGATTGGTCAGTTCAAAGAGGCCTGTATCCGCAACGGCATCTGGGGGGTATTTTCCTTAATGGAGCGCAATGAAGACCCGTCTCTTCCACCGTACAACACCGCTATTATCATTAACGATCGGGGCGATATCGCTCTGCATTACCGCAAGCTGCAACCATGGGTTCCGATTGAGCCCTGGATGCCGGGAAATATGGGAATGCCGGTATGCGATGGGCCTAAAGGTTCTAAACTCGCCGTCTGCATATGCCATGACGGCATGTTCCCGGAACTGGCGCGTGAGGCTGCTTATAAAGGCTGCAATGTCTATATCCGTATTTCGGGCTATTCCACGCAGGTGAACGATCAGTGGATCTGGACCAACCGGACGAATGCCTGGCAAAACCTGATGTATACCGTTTCGGTGAATCTGGCCGGTTATGACGATGTCTTTTATTACTTCGGCGAGGGTACGGTCTGCAATTATGACGGTAACGTCATTCAGCAGGGGCACCGCAACCCATGGGAAATTGTTACCGCAGAGCTGTTCCCGCGCCTGGTGGATAAAGCGCGTGAAAACTGGGCGTTGGAAAACAATATTTTCAACCTTGGCTGCCGGGGCTATGTCGGCAAACCGGGAGGCGAACGCGAGAATTACCTGACCTGGGTGCGCGATCTTGCCAATGGCGAATACAAACTTCCGTGGGATGAAAATGTCAAAATTCGCGATGGCTGGAAGTATTATCCTGATGGGGTGCAATTAGGCCCGCTACCTAAATAAATTGAGTGTGCCAGGCGCTAAGTCAATCACTTTAAAGACTGAAGTCTGGCGCAGTAGCCCCTGAAAGTTGAATATCCAATTCCAATGAGTAGGGGGCTGAGCCATCCGGTAAGGGCTGAATTTGCCTGCGGGATTGGCTCAGCCCGCCAGACCGGTTTGGTGTTGCGCCGGACAATGTCCGGCGGCAAAGAAGGTAATGACTCCAACTTACTGATAGTGTTTTATGTTCAGATAATGCCCGATGACTTTGTCATGCAGCTCCACCGATTTTGAGAACGACAGTGACTTCCTGCCCAGCCTTGACAGATGCTGCCTCAGATTCAGGTTATGCCGCTCAATGCGCTGCGTATATCGCTTGCTGATAACGTGCAGTTCTCCCTTCAGGCGTGATTCATAAAGCGGCCAGCCATCCGTCATCCATACCACGACCTCAAAGGCCGACAGCAGGCCCAGAAGACGCTCCAGCGTGGACAACGTGCGTTCACCGAATACGTGCGCCACAACCGTCCTCCGTATCCTGTCATACGCGTAAAACAACCAGCGCTGGCGTGATTTAGCGCCGACATAACCCCACTGTTCGTCCATTTCCGCGCAAACAATGACGTCACTGCCCGGTTGTATGCGTGAGGTTACCGACTGCGGTCTGAGTTTTTTAAGTGACGTAAAATCGTGTTGAGGCCAACGCCCATAATGCGGGCGGTTGCCCGGCATCCAACGCCATTCTTCTCTTCTTTTTCCTGCCTAACATGTACATCCTGGCATTACTCCAATTCTCCCAAAAACCGTAAAACGGCCCTCAGCCCGCGTCATGACTGGCTTCAGCGTGGATCTGTGCTCAAAAAGGATCCTTTACGTATTTGGTTTTACCCGCAATAATGCGGGATAAGACAACAAAAGGATCCGCGCGCTGCGATTTATTGTGATGGCAGGATCGGGCTATTCAGGTCAGAATAACTGTATCCATAACCAGTGCATGCGCTACGTGAAAAATAGCCGATGAACAACATCATTCCCCTGCAGAATTCACCAGAACGCGTTTCGTTATTGCCGATCGCCCCGGGTGTTGATTTTGCGACCGCGGTGGCACTCCGGCGGATGGCCACCTCAACAGGTGCCACGCCGGCTTACCTCCTGGCGCCGGAAGTGAGCGCCCTCCTCTGGTATATGCCTGACCAGCGTCACCACATGTTGTTCGCCACCATGTGGAATACCGGGATCCGTATCGGTGAAGCCCGGACGCTCACCCCGGAATCGTTCGACCTGGATGGTCTGCGCCCTTTTGTTCGGGTGCTGTCGGAAAAAGTGCGGGCACGTCGTGGCCGGCCGCCAAAAGATGAAGTGCGTCTGGTACCGCTGACGGATGCCAGTTTTGTGCGTCAGATGGAAAGCTGGATGGTCACCACCCGCCCCCGCCGGCGTGAGCCGTTATGGCCTGTCACGGATGAGACAATGCGCAACTGGCTGAAGCAGGCAGTGAAACGGGCTGAAGCTGACAACGTGCATTTTTCGATCCCCGTGACCCCACATACTTTCCGGCACAGCTATATCATGCACATGCTGTATCACCGGCAGCCCAGGAAGGTCATCCAGGCACTGGCCGGGCATAAGGATCCGCGCTCAATGGAAGTCTATACCCGGGTATTCGCGCTGGACATGGCCGCCACTCTGGCTGTTCCCTTTACCGCTGACGGTCGCGATGCCGCAGAGATCCTTCGTTCCCTGCCACCGCCCGGATGAGAATGTCGGGCAGGCGGCGGGGGTTTTCGCCGCTACGTGAAAGGGAAAAAGATAAACTCCGCGCCACAGGTGAGGCAGAGGCAATCCTTTCAAAGTCCCTCACCGTGCTGCGTGGGAGCCGGGCATCATTTCCGTCCGGTTCTGGTCTCATACCGCATCACGTTCCCCCTCCCCCTTCTCATTGCACCATAACATCATCCGTATTAAGGAGGCCCGTCCTCAGATGACAGCTGGCATTTTCATACCGCAGACAATAAAACTCACTGAGATCCGGATATCAGCAGGAGTCCTGCGCGAGCAGGTTACAGTGAATGTACCTGAGGGGCCTTTCCAAACCGGCAAGCCTGGTCGTTATTCAGTACGAACATATCGTTGGGGACTGCGTCCGGGGCGGTTCTGACAGCCATGGGCTTTCTCTTTACGATTGCAGGCGGGCAGCGGGTACGACAGGATTAGTGAACTTCGGAGGACTGGTTTTAGCGGCAATGCGGGAATCAATGCTCTGCTGAGCGGTTTCATTCAGTGCGGACCGGGGATGTACTGAAATATTGACTGTGGGATGCAGTCATGTGGAGAGCATTCAGCTGGCCGGGTAACGCTCACGTCAAACTTACATACTGCAGTCAATATCAGCATATTCTGGCCAAAAATAACATACCGCAGTCAATATTGTCCGTTCTTCACAAGCAGGAAAGAGAGCGAATATTGACTGTGGTATGCGTGATGCATATCACAGTCAATAACTGATCACTTATGCATACGGCAGTCATGGTAATGCATATCGCAGTCAATTTACCGGCTTCATTGCCGAGAGCGCTTCAGCAAGTTTCTGAGGATCGATGCCTGCAGCCTTCAGAGCCTTAATGACTTCGTCATAATTCTGCTCCGGCGCCAGCTCCTCTTCCTCCCTGCGCGGTACCTTCACCGTCCCGCTGATGAGTTTGGGATTGCGATAATGCACACTGAAGTAAGTCGCCCGGCCACGTTTAAACTCGGTGTAATCCAGATAGCCGATATCCTGCAGCTGCTCCATCGCCTTTCGGACCGTGTGGTTCTGCGTATAGATGTTTGAGGTGAGATTCAGCCTGTCCCGCATACGTTTCATGGAGATAGGCGCGGGATTCTGGGGAAGGCTCTCGATGTAGGTATACAGAGCCTGGGCCGATTCCTTCCGCTGCAGGGCGTCAATCGCTTTCAGCCGAAGCAGTACCCGCCTGTCCATGTGGTAAAGCTCAAAGAGCTTGGGTTCAGCCTTGATCTCCACGATATCCTCGTTGATGTCATAATAGGCTGACTGCACCAGATGGGTGGTCCATCCTTTGGTCTCGCTCTGGAATTTCAGGGTAACCGAGGCGAGTTTAAACAGGGAATTACTGATGCGATCGCGCATTTTCTTGTTTGAGCGCCGGGAGTCAAATCCACACATCTTAACGAATTCAACGAACGACAGTTCCAGGGTATCACTTTTTACCCCATACTCTGACATGGAGCGAATGATCCCGAGCCAGACTTTAAAATCCGTGTCCATATCAAGACGCGAACCGGTGATCTTAACGTCGGTGTACCCTTCGCTTTTAGCAATGGACAGCTGTACAAGCTCCTCAGTGGCATCTGTGACGTTTTTCCGGTTTGCCTTACTCCTGGAGGTTGATTTCAGGGTTGGAACGAAGAGACCGAGCCTCATGAGCGCTACCGGCTGCACAGTACTGGTACTGTTGACATCCAGCTTAACAACTTCGCCGGTTGTCTTGTCCACTTCCTGAAGATTGAGAGGTAAGCTGTTATTTTCGCTCGTCATCTTGATCCTCAACGGTTATCCACAAAATAATGTCGTCATACGTATCGCAGTCAACGGATATACATACCTCAGTAAATACCGTTGCATATCACAGTATTAGATTTTGCATACAGCAGTCAACATTTTACATTCCACAGTCGATCCAGTATGACGTTCAGGCCAGTCACAGCGCCTGCTGCAGCGATCCGGGGATCTCTTTAGGATCTCAATATGATCTCTTTGGGATCAATTATTGGATCGAAGCAATGAATAACGCTGATCCATGCCCTATCTTCCACACTACATTCAGGGCCCTGCATGAATAACTAGAATGCCGCATGAGTAGCGCTCCCTGATTCAACATTAAATCTTGACTGCGATATGTAGAATCTTCTTTTGCTGTGAACCAGCCTTCAGCTTTTTAACTTCATACCATAGTCAATTTTTTACATATTACAGTCAATTTCATGAAGAGAGACTGATCCGGAGAAGTCGCCGGCATCGTAGCGTTCGTGCTTTGTGCAGCCTCTGTACTTTTCCGCTTCCTCGCCGCGTTCTCACTACGTGAGATCGCTTACTGCGGCGAGCGGCAGTGAGAAATATTGACTGCGGTATGTGATTCACTCCCTTTTCCCCGGTTTACTGCCTTCATTACCATCAGCTTTGCAATTTTCAGATGGCTTTGCGATTTTATTGTTGCTTTGCAAAAAATTCCAAGATTTAATAAAATAATGCAAAGCGATGATTAAAGGATGCTCAGAATGGGACTGATGGACACACTTAACCAGTGCATTACTGCTGGACATGAGATGACGAAGGCTATTGCCATTGCGCAGTTTAATGACGACAGTCCGGAAGCCAGGAAGATCACACGCCGCTGGAGAATAGGTGAAGCGGCGGATCTGGTTGGAGTTTCTTCTCAGGCAATCAGGGATGCAGAGAAAGCCGGCCGGTTACCCCACCCGGATATGGAAACCCGTGGCAGAGTTGAACAGCGTGTTGGTTATACCATCGAACAAATCAATCATATGCGGGATGTGTTTGGTACCCGACTGCGACGTGCAGAAGATGCTTTCCCACCGGTGATCGGGGTTGCCGCTCATAAAGGGGGGGTTTACAAAACCTCCGTTTCTGTTCACCTGGCTCAGGACCTGGCCCTGAAAGGTTTACGCGTCCTGCTTGTAGAGGGTAATGATCCTCAGGGCACAGCCTCGATGTATCACGGATGGGTGCCCGATCTTCATATACATGCTGAAGATACTCTCCTGCCTTTTTATCTTGGTGAAAAGGATGATGCCAGTTATGCGATAAAACCCACCTGCTGGCCTGGCCTTGATATCATTCCGTCCTGCCTGGCACTGCATCGCATTGAAACTGAGCTGATGGGCAAATTTGATGAAGGAAAACTGCCCACAGACCCGCATCTGATGCTCCGCCTTGCCATTGAAACGGTCGCTCATGACTATGACGTGATTGTGATCGACAGCGCACCGAACCTCGGTATTGGCACGATTAATGTCGTATGCGCTGCTGATGTGCTGATTGTTCCCACTCCGGCAGAGCTGTTCGATTACACTTCTGCACTGCAGTTTTTCGATATGCTTCGTGATTTGCTCAGGAATGTGGATCTTAAAGGCTTTGAGCCGGATGTCCGTATTCTGCTTACCAAGTACAGTAATAATAATGGTTCACAGTCACCGTGGATGGAAGAGCAAATTCGCGATGCGTGGGGAAGCATGGTTTTAAAAAATGTGGTACGTGAAACCGATGAAGTAGGTAAAGGCCAGATCCGCATGAGAACCGTTTTCGAACAGGCGATTGATCAACGTTCTTCGACCGGTGCATGGCGAAACGCACTTTCAATCTGGGAACCTGTTTGTAATGAAATATTTGATCGTCTGATTAAACCACGCTGGGAGATTAGATAATGAAGCGTGCACCCGTCATTCCAAGACATACAGCAAATACTCAGGCAGTTGAAGACACGACAGCGCCAGCTGCACCAATGGTGGATTCGTTAATTGCACGTGTCGGGGCTATGGCTCGCGGCAATGCAATTACGTTACCGGTGTGTGGTCGGGAAGTGAAGTTTACCCTAGAGGTGCTCCGGGGTGATGTTGTTGAAAATGCTTCCCGGGTATGGTCAGGTAACGAGCGTGATCAGGAACTACTGACCGAAGATGCCCTGGATGATCTCATTCCTTCATTTTTACTGACCGGTCAGCAGACTCCGGCTTTTGGTCGTCGGGTTTCCGATATCATTGAAATTGCAGATGGCAGCCGTCGCCGCAAGGCCGCTATCCTGACAGAAAGTGATTATCGTATTCTGGTCGGTGAACTTGACGATGAGCAGATGTCAGCATTGTCCAGACTGGGCAACGATTATCGCCCGACGAGTGCTTATGAGCGTGGTCAGCGTTATGCAAACCGACTGCAGAATGAATTTGCCGGAAATATTTCTGCACTTGCCGATGCGGAGAACATCTCACGTAAGATTATTACTCGCTGTATCAACACAGCCAGACTGCCGAAATCCGTTGTCGCCCTTTTCTCTCATCCAGGTGAATTGTCTGCCCGGTCAGGTGAAGCCCTTCAGAAAGCTTTTGCAGATAAAGAAGAATTACTGAAGCAGCAGGCCGTGACTCTCCATGAACAGAAGAAAGCGGGTGTCATCTTTGAAGCAGAAGAAGTCATAAGTCTTTTAACATCGGTACTGAAAACGTCTCCTGCATCAAGAGTGAATCTGAGCTCACGTCATCAGTTTGCGCCGGGGGCAACAGCATTGTACAAAGGCGATAAAATGGTTCTGAACCTTGACAGGTCCCGACTTCCAGCTGAGTGCATTGAGAAGATTGAAGCCATTCTAAGGGACCTCGAAAAACCGATCTCCTGATATGTAGATGTTTAATACTGACCTCTATTGCTTGTATTATCCCCTGTCTCTCTGATTTATTCCTCAGGCCAGTAAAACATCACTGGCTTTAACCTGCTTTCCATCATAACGTTCGTCAGCTACGAGAATCTTCCCGGGACCACGGTCCCACCTGCATCATCTGTACCGGCATTGTGCCCGGGACCATGGTCCCACCTGCACCAACTGTGCAGGAATTCTGTCCGGGACCACGGTCCCACCTG